>Ga0080013_1001105_pt1 | contig 36625 bp, 58 predicted proteins | sample ETNvirenome_6_85_FD_69236 | JGI IMG/M metagenome (GOLD analysis project Ga0080013, IMG submission 69236) | Marine viral communities from the Pacific Ocean - ETNP_6_85 (SPADES assembly) (version 2) | ecosystem: Environmental > Aquatic > Marine > Oceanic | place: Pacific Ocean | collected 2013-06-19
GAGATACAACGTATTCTGTGTGCTGATATGAAGCATCGCGCTGTGTCTCAACATTAATAAGACCAGCAGATGAAATACCAAGACCAAGAGCATTCTTAGAGAACATTCCAGCCGGACAGTCATCATTACCGTCTTCAGTGACTTCCTGGCTAAAATAGATATCTACTCCACCTAATTTGCCCACGTAGCCATTAGCAAGCATATCAGCCGAAACTGGGTTGTCAGCAAAAGTACCAGAAGATGTTGCAATCAACAGTCCTTGAATACCTTTTGCTCCCCAAATTTGTTTGCTATTTCCGACATAGCTAAATGGCATTGGTGCGCCAGCCGCGTGAAGTTGGCGAGCAGCGTCAAAAAATTGGTCAAGAGTTAAGGCACTACCAGCAGATCCAGAAGTCTGACTAAAGCCAGCCATTAAATCTGTAAGTAGATCATCAACTTTCAAAGCAGCCGCGTGACCTAAATTATCTGCCACATTACCGGTCAGATCATAAGGTGCGCCTAAGATAGCTAAATCAGTTAAATCAGAACGTACAACATGGTTATATATAATACATTCATGTGCGCCAGTAGCTACTGCGATTGAAGCTCTTTCACTGCCTTCAGAAAGAGATGTTACATCCGAAGATGCTTTTGCTGTCATGTCCACAAATGTTACCGATGCAGCACCTGCTGGTGCTACTGCGGAATTTACTAGTGGAGCCATGACATTAGATTTCGTAAATGCCATTATTACGTCTGGTAAAATATGATCAGACGCTGATACCGAATAATTGGCAAATGACGATTTTTGTGTTACAGCCATTATTTAATTCCTTTATTCATAAGATTTTCTCAATGTTCCTGGACCAATGCCAGAAAAGTATCCAATAGATTTGGTTTTCTTACCTTTCTGTATGCGTTCAATATTTTCTTGCGTAGCATCCACAAAATCAGTAGGCGTTATATGCTTACCGTCACGAGTTGCCACTGGCAATCCATCTGGATCGGGGTCCATTTTAAGACGGTCGTCCGGATCGTGATCGACCCCTAGAACGATGTCTTTTTTGCCGTCAACGAGAGCCATCTGGATTAAAGATGTTTCCGAACTTGCTTTTTAGACCAGTTCCATCTTTTGCCTTTGCATAACCTACTGGATCATTCGTTACCCATTCAAGAGCAGAAGAATAACCACCAGTCGTTGAATTTTTTGCAACGCTTTCATCGGTTTGAACATTTTTTAAACTATTATATCGCTTTGAAAACTTCAGAAGTTTGTCTGTAGACATTTCTTCTGCGAATTCGCGATCTTCTTCGGGAACTGATTCTAAAGCATCAACTCGCAACGATTTTTCAAGGACCTCACCATATTCAACTTTTGCTTTTAATTCAGCCGTTTCCTTTTTTTGATCTTCAAAAAGAGTTCTATAATCCTCTTTTTCAACAAGCTGTTGATCCTTAATCGACTTGAGCTGATCTTGTAGTTTTACTACTTCAGTCTCAGATTCCTGCGCCCTGGTTCTATATTTCTTGCTTTCCGCTATAAGAGAACCGTAGTCGGGCGAATCCCCACTTTTCTCTTCTTGCTGCTGTGCTGCAACTGGCTCTTGAGCTTTCTGCTCGACCGCACTTTGATCCTGTTCGTTAGACATAAATTATCCTCACATCCTTATGATGTTTACAACGTAACCTTTACTTGTAAAAACATCTTTAAAGTTTTTCGCAATCTTACCAGCGATTGCGGTACCAACTTTATTTTTTACCTTGATTGGCAATGGGTTTTCCTTATCGGAAACAATTCTTTTTTTTCTAGTATTGGTATTCTTACCATAATGTCCGGTTTGATTACCGACTAATTTTTGCGCTTGTCTAGCATTTGTAATTCCGTATGTAAATCCAGAATTTGATGCTTTAATAAATTTAAAAGAGTCCATCATTTCCCCAGTTAAAGTCAAATTTGGTGGATTTATCTGGTTAGATCTCTGTGATTGACCCTTTTTAGCAGCTTTTCCCTGTGACTTGCGTCTTTTATAATCTGTTGTATACTGAACAAACGGTTTGTTGGTACGCGCATTTATGCCGTCCGCTTGAACCACTGTACGATGTTGTAGCACCGTTTTTTTACCAAGTTCGTTAAAGAATTCTCTGTCGAACTTGACTATTTTTCTAAAATCTGGAATAATCATCTGCTATCATAATAAGTCTGAAAGGTTACAGGCTCTTTCCACCTACCCTTGTCTTTCCGATCGTTAATCCAAGCATTAGCATCTTTGCGATCTTTATCACTCTGCTCTTGATCTATTGCTTTCCCCCAATGGTGTCTGCAATTCGGACCACCGCCTTCATCAAATGCACCAGGGAACTGTTGGTCGATTTCTCTCAAAGTTAAATCTGGACTCGCCAGCATTACTCGGCATATTGAGCGCGTTTTTCCGTCTAGTGGCCCAATATATTGATATAACTCACTATCTGGTGCATTTTCTGCCATCACCCCAACGACATTGCGGTTGAACGTGGCCATTCCCGATGCTATAAAATTTTCTATGTTTTTGGATTGAGTCAACGGGTCGCGTAAGATCATGGCTCGGATTCCACTTATAGATCTATTCGATGACAATCCTTGCGATGCAGTTAATCGGATACGTTCACCGAATTGTACTGTAAAACTTTCCAATGCGTCACGCTGCATAAACTCCAGGGCAGATAATTGCGTTTCTGTCATCGGTGCAAAAGATTTAATATCATCTAACACTGCTCCAAGTCTTAATATATAAGAGTTTACGGCACTCTCCATGTTGAGCGTAGTAAGCCAATAATCTGCAATATTTATAGCAGCTAATGCGGCTAAGACATCTGCTATATCGAAACCTTCTTCTTCTAGTTCTTCTAGGTCGGCAAGAAAGCCATCTAAAGATATTTCAAATTGATTATTGTAGTCAGCAAAAGCTGAATCAATGTTTTCTGCTAACGGCATTAACTACCCTGTAGACGTTGCAATAATCTATTAGATTGTGGTTGGACTTGTTCTTGTCTTTCTTCTTCCCACTTTTTACGGTCTTCTTCAGAAGCGTCACTATTCATATAATCAAACCAGTCTCTAGGTGTTGCTAACCCTTTATCAAATTTCCAATTCCAGTAATTTATTTCCTGGTCCACGCTCATAGGGTAATCTGGTTCTAGGAAGTCTACGCGGTAGTCTTCTTTAATTCTTGCATTAGTTTTTGCTTCTATAATAGCTTTATCTATCTTAAAGCGTTGTTTTTCAAACGGTCGCCAAATGTCTTCTGTGGAAGCAGTCCTCTCATCATAATTTTCGTACTCCATTATTTTAAGACTTTCTGCTGAAGGGGCATTTCCACGCGTGTCTGCAAATTTAATTCTAATATGATTGTTGTTTAATGTAGCTTCTACTAGGAATCTGGTAGCGTCAATAATATCAGTTAATGAGCCAGATGGCGCGGTAACGCCAAAGTTACTTTCCTGGGGCAAATATAATATTTTGTCTACACCGACTTCGATACGACTAGCATCATCTACACCGGTGATGTACTTGATTCCGATAGCACCAAAGCGTATGGCCAAGGAAAGTTCGGTGGCGGCTACGGAAACACTTAAATCAGCTCTGATTATATCATGCGCACCTTCACTCCACCAGTCACGAATTGGTTTATAGCGATGTGCAAATGTTAATGGAATAACACCGTATGGATTACGATCCCCCTCATTTACACTTTTCTTTGTGCCATTTTGATCTACTAAATAATGTTGTCCTGGAATCCCTGGACGATCTTCTGTCCACACTGCGTGCCATGGTTTTTTTAATTTACTAGAACCATGGTTTTCAATAGCAAAGATTACCCCTACCGGAGATTTTTCACCAGGTAAGAAAATAGGTTCAAAATTTTGTATTAAATCATATTTTATCTTTTGTTCGCGTTCGGACCAACGACTACGCATGGCCATGGTACCTAATAAAAATGTCAACTGTTCAAGTTGCCTGCGTGATGAATTCAAGTCAGATATATCTATAAAATCTAAATACTTTTTGTCAACCGACATTTTTGGTGGACGCTTATATGTCATCGATCTTACCTTACAAATTCTACGGGTCAAATTCTGCGTAAAAATAGGTACTTGATTTAGTGATTCGCTGCCAAAGAACTTTTTAACGTATTGGTCTATATTGACTCCCTCGAAGAAGTCTAACATATATTCGCGTTCTTTTACTCGTTCACTTTCTATTGTATGCAGTGCGTCTTTTAATGAAGAAAGGACTGCGCCTTGCGATAAATCTGGGATTGTTACCATGGTATAGTTCCTGCTGCTTTCTGTTTAATAGGTATAAGGTTGACTAACGCATATCGAAAAGCATCCATTATATGATCGTGAACACCATCTTTTAATGGAACTTCTTTCAAATGTTGGTCTACCTTTTTGTCTGGGTATCGATAATTTTCTGCTGCGGATATAAATCCTTTGCAATTAGGTGCAATAGATAAATGGTGCATACCGTTTGCATCTTCAAAGAATTGCCGGACGTGATTAACGCCATTGGCGACATTTCTGGCTATACGGTCAAATGTATAGCGGACATAAATTCCTTTTTTCTTGAATTGAGCTATTTCACTCATTCCACTCTGAGATTGAGTACCGGCACCGGCTGGATCGCAATAATATGTAGTGACAGGATACCCTTTGGCTTTTATCATATCTGCGAGCTTGTCGGTTTTAACATTCTGTTTATGACATATCTCATCAATTATATATATGTGATCGAGACCAGATTCTTCTTTTTTGTGCTGCACCCACACGACGGCTGGCTCTCTGTAACCCCAATCGATACCAACGTATACGGGAAGGTTGGGGTTGTACTTGAGGTTTTGGTCAATATGCCTGGTGCGGTCCATTGGATAGACCTTTCCGGCAAAGGAAATGAAATCTGCGAAAAATTCTTGTTGTACTGTTTCATGTGTTAATGTCCTCTTTAGTTCTTCTACATCATCTTTAAAATATGGTGATTCCGTACTGGCGTGTTGCCAAGACTCCCAATCTGGAAAGCTATCGTTTTGACCTCTAGAGTACAAATCAAATAGCCAGTTGAAAGATCGGGGCGTGCTTGTAAATAATGCCCAGCCATTACGATCTGACAGTGTGGGACGCAAATATTGCTCCCATATTAATGAACTTGGCAATGTTGCTGCTTCGTCTATAATTATCCAATCTAAACCCTCGCCCACGAGACTGTCTGGATTGTCCGCACTTTTTATCCATACTTCGCTATTCAGTCCTGCAAGTTTAAAGTAATATATTTGACCATTTATTTCCTTCTTGCTCAATGGCGGCAATTTTAACTTAAAGAATATATCTTCTTTAATAATCCGACCAATTTTGTCGCATAACTCATAATTACGACTTACCACCCAGCCACGAGTGCCAGGTGACAATATATATGGCAGTGCTTCACGAGCAGCACTAAAACTTTTTCCAGAGCGTCTCCCTTGTATATTTACACGAAAACGAGCTTTGCTGTCGTGTACGTCACGCTGAATCTTCGTTGGCTTGTAGCCTACGAGATCCCACAGCTTCTGCTTGTTTAGTATCTTCTTCTTCAATAGTAAACTCCGCGTCTATTGGACTGTCTTCAAATCCACATTCTTTTAATACAGATTCCAGGTTGCCTATCAGATCAATTTCTTTTCGATCTGTCTGACCAAGGTATTGTTTGCCAAGCCATATTAGCAAGGCTGTATTACCCCTGGCGGCATGGTCCCATTGTAACTGGCGTAATTTCACCTTCAGTGATTCGCGACCAGTTTCAAGTGCTTCCTTATATTTCTTACGAACGGTACTTTCATCCATCTGAAAATACTTGGCTATCTCAATAATTGAACAGCCGAAGGAAGCCAACATCTGTATTTTATCAAATTGCGGACTTGCGGACTTAACAAGGTCTGCCATCACATATACTCTTCTAGATTACACCGGCACTTGGCAATAGCTCTTCTCCAGTAGGTTTTTACGCTACTTACACTGATTTCCAGAGCTTCCGCTATTTGTGGAAATGTCTGCCCTACTAGCCTACAGGAAAATACTTGCATCTCACGTTCCGATAGAATGTCGTAGGCCATGTTACCGGCTTTCTGGTACTTGCGAAGGCGTTCGGGTATAAGGCCGGTGCGGAAGATATGCAGCTTCATGGAAGCGTCTTCTGCATGGTCGATGGCGTCTAGGAGCCGATCGTTTTCTAGGTCGGTAATACTGTACCAGTCCATACTTATTGATGTAACATTAGTTGTTACTTTATATACAAAATTTTTAGAGACACAATCCCACGACGGTACTTTTTCTCCTTGGTGCATGGGGGGTCCAGGTTAGCAATACACAGAACATAAACAAATATTTTGATCATATACACCAACACATCACCGAGGATATGCTAAAATATAGTGCCAAAAATAAACCAAAATCAACCAGGTAAATTGAGGTTAACATCCGTTCATTACTTTTTGACACGTTCGGACAGCAAAAAGATTTACTGAAACATATATTTGTAATAACTATTGACACATATTATATATATAGCTACATTGCATTAATTAATGAAAACTAATTGAAAGGGAAGTCAATGAAATTCACAATAAAAAAAGCAAATGAAATAACGGGCGGACTATCTAACCCGTCAAAAATGCCGTGCAAAGGGTATAATTTACCCGCTAATGAATGCATCACGGGTAGTAAGCTACGTAATATTAAAGACTCCGTTTGTAATGGATGTTATGCATTAAAAGGAAATTACATAAGATTCGCAAAAACGATATTTCCTAAAATGTACAAAGCGTTAAATAGTCTAAATAATATAATGTGGGTTGATGCAATGTCATTTTTAATTAACAATCAAAAAGGAAAAGGAATTGACCCTAATTATTTCCGTTGGCATGACAGCGGAGATTTACAGAGCGTAAAACATTTACGCGATATTGTTCTAATCTGTAATAATACACCAAATATAAAGCATTGGTTACCAACTAGGGAATATAAGATTATAAAGGATTATCTTAAAAAATACGGATCGTTTCCTAGTAATTTAATTGTTCGTTTATCCGCTCATATGGTGGGAGAAAATGCTCCAAATATTAACGGGTTAAATACATCAACAGTTGGATATAATAACAGTTTCAACTGTCCATCATTTAAGCAAGATAATCAATGCCTAGATTGTAGGGCATGTTGGAATCCATCAATAAAAAACGTCAATTATAAATTACATTAAATAAACCTACTGAAGATGGGTGGAATTCCTTGAAATACGAGCAATTATGCCCGTATTTAGGTAATAAATAAAGGTAATTAAAATGACTTTGGATGTAATTGTATTTATTGCAATTAATCTCTTTTTATTGATCTTGTTTTATATACAAGATTAATTAAAAGATATTAAAATAACTTAAAAACGGTCTATTATATAGGTTTAATTACTGTATATGGTGGGCATAAATAGAAAGGTAATACAATGTTAAATAAAATGCTTATAGCATTAATTAAGCTAATTAATAGCAAAGCTACAGTATTAATTATAATCGGTCGAAATATAGAAAGGTAAAATATTTTGCATAAAATAAATATAATTGAGTTTTTATTATTGGTTTTTATGTCTCTTTATTGGTCGCTTCATTTAGTTTTTGCGATCTGTAAAACGATATAGCCAGTTTTTTTGGGTTTTTTAATGTGTATAAATCCGTAAAAAAATATGTGTATATAATATGAAAATAATGAAAAATAAAAGATTTGTGGTCTATATCTCTAATATTTTGCCCAATACCATTTTGATATTTTTGAGAATTAAAGAATTTAGACGTTAAATAATAAAAAAAGAAAGGGAAATGTAATGAAAACAGAAGTAATAATAAGACAAGATAATTTAAGAAATGGGTCTAAATCTCGTATTAGACGTATTGATTATGAAACAACTCCAAGTATTTTAAATCCAAGTGGAAAACAAAGTGATTATTATATTGAAGTTTCACATGACGAAGGAATAAGTTGGGAAGTATTTAATATTTGTAGTGGTTATTATTGGGTAGAAACAAGTTATAGACAAGTAACAAGAGGTTCAAGATAATGAAAGAACCAACCTTAAAATTAGATGCGGATCACTGTCAGTACATAGAATCCGCATTAAAATTTTACAAGGACCATTTTAAGCTATGGTGTAAAGATAATAGGTTAAAAGATATGCATATGCATGAAATTGATCGAGCGATTAATGAGATAGATCAATTTAGAAATGATATGTTTGATTGGACTAGTAAATAAAATATACAATAAATAAACCCCCTTTTTTGGGGGTTTTTTGTTTATAGTTTAACTGGTCTTTGCTCCAAAATGGGCAAATTTGTGAATTTTGGTGCTATTCCTCTAATATTTTTACTGATACCATTTTGATTATTTTTTAATATTCAACTCAAGGAAGGAAAAGAAAATGAAATACAAAATAGAAAAAAATATGCCTATAAATAGACATTGTGATTATGATAGGTATGATGAGCAAGAAAATGAGAGTGAACTAGATTTTATGCTTGACATGAAACCAGGTGAATCTGTCTTTATTTTTCTTGATAATTGGGAAATGAAATTCGCTAAATATTATAAAGAAAAAAGTGATAATAGAAATTCAAGAGATTCTGGAATATACTTCTATAAAAAAAGGCAGCGAAAAAAACAGGCAAGAATATCCAATTTTCTACGCAATAAAATCAGATCTATTCATGGAAATGATGCGAATGTCGGTACCTTTTTTATGGCTAGGATAGAATATGAAAGGGAAAAGGATAGTCTGGAGATTATAAAATATGGACACAGATGGCATTGTATAAAAAGGGTGAGTAAGGATTCTTAGGTAAAATTAAAAATTGAGGGTCTATTTTCTAATATTTTTTCTCATACCATTTTGGGTTTTTTTGGATTTTGAATTTTGTTTTTCTTTTTCCAGGCGCAACATTCTATTTCTAAATGACAGCTTATCACGGCCTAAATACTTTAAAAAACATTTATTATGATGCTTAATACTGAGATCGTGATACCAACCTTCCACCATGCTGCACCAGGTGTCACCATCATCTCTGGCGATCGCCCAGGGGCATAATTTGTCATCTTCCGGTGATAGCTTACAGCGGTTAAAGAATGGTTTAAATTGCTCCATATTAGTTATAGGCATTTTGGGGCAGAGGGGGGCAAAAACAGCGTTTTTTGCCCTTTAGGGGGTTCCTAGGTATGATCATTTTAATCATTTGTAACAACTCCTTTAACAAATGATCAATATGATCAACTATACGCACCCTAGAGTTCTTTGGCCAAAATAGCATTATTAACCACAAAAAACTGCCCTGTTTTGCCCCTCTCGATCAAATTAAGGTTTACAAGACGATTTAAATATCGAGTTACTGAAGCTGGGCCTTCAAAGCCTAATTCTTCCATTATCACTGCAAATTGTTTCCTATTAAATTCATTTTCTTTCACATCTGTACCTACACCGGCATATGTGCAAATCTGCTTCCATAGTTTAATCTCTACACTTTCCTTGGGATCTGCATAATACACTTCTTCTTTATTTGGCAGCACCGTTCGATCTTTAAATATCAAATTATCATTATCCCACATAATACCTTGAGCCATCATCCTAGTATCACTATTACCACTGCGTACCTTGGTCACTTTAAACACGCGCATATCATCAATAAGCTGACTATCTGCCATTTGCATTACATTACTGAGCCAATCGGTAAAGGTCTTACCGCCACGGATCATCTCTTTATTTAATGAGCTAAATTGTCCATGGGTCTTATTGTGATGATTGACCAACATGACCGATAGCTCAAATTTGTTCTTTATTCTGCTTATGGTCCCTAATAAGGGCATCAAATGTTTATTATCACTAACGTCCACACCGGTGCTAGTGTACAAGTTATCTACTACAAGCACATCGAACTTCTTCCTGGAATACTGCAAGGAGGTTTCAATCCTTTCCCAGTTATCCTGGAACACTCCTGTATCCGGCTGAAATGGAACTATATGTAAATTATTTATATCTCCTGGAGCATCGGGTTCATTAAAATATTGTTTAATTTTCTTTATTCGCTTACTTACCTCACCATTTTGCATCTCAAACTGTATTAACAGTACATTTCTCGGCTTCGGCACTGCATATCCCAAAAATGGTATCCCTAGTGCTATACAAATAGCAAATTGCGCTACCAGAAACGACTTCCCTAAATTATCGGTACCGGCTATACATCCTGTACCTTGTTCCTCTAATATCTCCTCTACTATGTATCCAGGTTGTTTCCACTCCGAGTCTATAAAATTGTTTACTGTTAATATGTCAAAGCCACCAAAGTCGCTCGGTTTATCGCCAAAGGCGCGTCCGCTGCGGACTAAGCGTTCAAAATCTTCCTTACTACCGCCACCCTGGAAGTAATCGGTAATGTCAAATCCTTCCGGAAATCCCTCATCAAACGTATATATATTTAATTTTACATCCCGATCCTGGTCTACCACGGCCCTTGCTAACTTCTTTGACCCTTCTCTGCCGGCATCATCGTTGTCATATACGATGTTTATGGTGCTAAAATCTCTTAATTTGCTAATATCTTCCGGTACAGATCCGCTACCGGCCGTAAAACAGATAGCATTTAGTCCATTAGAAAGCATTGTAACCACATCTTTCTCGCCTTCCACAATATATAGTGTCTCATCTCCTGGAATTCTTGTGAATATTTCTTCTGGGTATATTTTATTTGCCGAAGCACCTATTTGGAACACTTTTCCATCTAAATCCTTGTGGAATTTGAAGTGTCGGTACTTTTCATTGCGTTTTATGGGGAAAATATAGCGTTCATTGTCCGGATCATAGCCTATAAACAGTTTTCGGACCAACTCTTCGCTCCAAGGCATGTCGCCTATGGCTTCTTTGGTGTTATTTTTGACGTATGTAGCCGCTTCGTTGATAATCTTTTGGTATTTTATAGGTATATTGCTACCATTTTTTTCTACTTTCGGCATTGGTGGTGGTTGCATTGGTCTATCTTCGCCACGAATCTTACCTTGAAACGTCTTATATCCACCCTCACCGCAACCGGCAAAGCATTTCCACTTCCCATCTTCTACATTAAAAGAGAATGAAGGGTTCTTATCTTCATGGAAAGGACACAATCCCTTTGCCTGTTGCCCGTGAACTTTTATATTTTTGACGTGGTTGCGGTAGAAGTCTGTGTAATTAACCATATATTCCTTTATAATAGCCAATCACACAAAGCACACTAGCAAACCCTAGCAATATCCAACCTATGTCTACACAGATCATTTTTTCTTCTTCAGCGCGTACAAAGCCAAACAATGTTGGAACACATCCCAACCCCATTCCATTTTCTTGAGACTTATATCATGGTAGTCATAGGCACCAGTTTCACGATCTAGTCTTAATATACCGCCACTGTCTATTGTTCCGCCTACCTTTGTGCTTAAACCCATTTCTTCATACGCAATTTTGTACGCAGCGATCTGAATCGTCATCTCTGGATATACACCTTTACTCGTCTTCCAGTCGCAGAGAACTAATTTGCCACCGATCCTACCCACCATGTCCGCAGTACCACCAAATCTATATTTTTCGGATACTACTTTCACTTCTATATCTAGATATTCTGGAGTCATCGCTTTTTCCCAATCTAGAAAGGCAACAAATGCCGTCTTTGCCAACTCTATCTGATTTTGGGTGAAGTCGGCCGTACTAACCTTTTGTTTTTTAATATGTCCTTCTATAAAACTGTGCGTCAAGGTTCCAGGTTTGGCAGCTTCATCTTTTATTTTATTTGGGTCGTTACCGGCCAAGGCTTCACGTCTTGCCCATGCCACTAACATATTTTTATTCCACCCTAACTCATTAATCACCGTAGTTACTCCTGGCAATCTTTCGCCAGTACCAGTCTTATATACTGTGTGTTGTTTTGTATTTGCTTTCATTTGAACTTCCTTACATGTTTCCAGTTATTGATCTTTTGTTTGAATTGTTGTGCTTCCTTTTTATTACTAAAAATCTTTATAGTCTTTAAGTTTACCAAGTTCACTACATGGTACATGTCGTCTTCTTTCACTATGGCTAATGCTTGCACCTAAACCTTTTCCACCTCACCCGTTTGTGGATTACGCTGATCTTTTTCTTTTTCTTTTTTCTGCTGCTCTAATAACTCTAACCGTTCTTTTTCATTAATAACATCTTCTAATAATTCTTTCGTGTCATTTGCGTCTATATACATACTGATCTGCTTATCTCGATATGTTTTTAATGCCTTTATCATTATCTCTTGACGTTTTTTACTAATTCTCATGCTATACCTATTTCCCTTTTTAATCTTTTAATACGTTCTGATAGTTCCAGATCTTCCAATTCTTCTAATATCCGCACCCCTACCAATAACCCTATAATTGTAGCAAACTCTATATCTTCTGTGTATGGTTTGTCCGGCTGTGCTTCCATATACGCATTTTTCAGCACTTTTCTGATGTTCCCTATTAGTCGTTCATCCATTTATGAACCTTTAAACGGTGAATTCTGACTAAATATTCCGCGTCTTTGCTTCTGTATCTTTTTTGCATAGGTACTGTTATCCGACATCTTCCCAGACTTATTGCGCTCTATCTTCATTTTTCTAGTGAGTTTCTTTTTCTTCACTTCTCTTATTTCCCATTATCACTTCTTAAACATTGTTTACATAAAACACCACCACCACTTAATGTATAAGGTGCTTTGTATCTATACTTACCACATATAATACATGATCTAAATCCTAGTAAAGACATTATATATCTAAACATCACTTCGCCCACTTTCCGTTTTTGACTATAGTGGCCATGATCCCGTAATTGCTTACATCCAAAAAGGCATCTTCCATTGGCTCACCTTCAACTGCATTTTCTCTGCGCTTCATTAATAAATTCTTTAATCTCTGGATCTTGTCATTCATACGGAACCATAATCCCGTTAATGACATCAATACTTCTTCTTCTGTTTCTAACTGTGTACCTACACTAATATTGCCAGATCCATAATCATGTTGTTTATGACAAAATAATTCATATTGTTCTTTTTGTAGTCTTTTGAATTCCGAAGTCATCTCCGGCCATTCCTTTTCCATTTGTTTTATTATATCACTCATATTCTGGAAACTCCTTAAATGCCCAAAACCATAAACGGCCTTTGGTTTGATTATTTTTTGCATTTCGTAAAGCTAGATTAAAGCAATCCATCTTATCATCGTAAGGAATAAAAGCAATGACATCTTCTGGTAAATAATAAGCTGCAACGCAATCTACTCTTCCAGTTCCAATGTGCTTTGTCATTCTAACTTCAACACTTGTGCTAGTTTTTAACTTGGTTATAGTCTTTACATTCACGCGCTTAAATGTATTGTGCTTTCTATGTTCCACAACCAAATCCACTCCATCATTGTCACATTGCGGTATATAAACATTATATCCCTGTCTATGCAATTCTTTGCGAACTGCCAGTTCACCTAAAGTCCCTATTCCCATTGAATTTCGTAAGGTGTGTGGATATTTAATTATGTATCCTTTCTAATAAAATTCTTATTGCTCTTTCCGCAGTGTCTGGCACTACGCCATTCCCTAACAACCTTAATCGATCCACTCGGTTGGCAGTTGCGTCCACCCCACTGGAAGACCCATCAGTTGTTCCACCCAATTGGGGTTTAACTTTTTTGACGACTTTTGGCTTTCCATGATCCCCACTGACTTGCTTAGTCCTGCTTGTTTGCTGTTTATTTCGCAATGAGGGGTTTTGTTTGCATCGTTTACTGCCGGAGTCCCCCACGACTCTTGGCTCTTCCCACTCGTACTGCTTTTCTCCTGGTCTTGCTGGGTATTTGGTAAATGTACGATCTTGTCTAGATCTCTTTTTTGTCTCTCTTTTGATGTTCCCATCCCTCCTTTCCAATCTCTTGCTTTTGGTGTGGGCCAATTATGTACTTGCTCTCTTAAATTTGAGCATCCACCTTTTTTTGCTTTTTCACTTCGCTCTTCTGGCTTTCTAACATCCGATCTTCCATCCATGGCTTGTGGTGTTGCCCAATTCTTTTCATTTTCTAAATCAATAGCTTCTCTTAATTGTATATTGTGCCACTTACCTTCTTTTATTTGTTTAGTTCTTTTTCCACCACTTGATTCAGCTAATGTAGGTGTGGGCCAATTCTTTTCTTCATGCGTTTCCACTGCATCTCTTAACTTTGCACCAAAGTATTGATCAGATTTATGTCGCTTTGATCGAAATCCTTTTTCACTCATTTCTGTTTCTATCCTACCGCCTTCCGCATCGCTATTCCTGGCGGTAGGCCATGATAAAGACTCTTTTTCGTTGATGGGGCGCACCAACTTCAACCGCGCTGAATATTCCCCACGATGTGATATAACCTCTTTCTTCCAAGTCTCCGAGGACATACTTGAGTACCGATTCTCCGTCTGCGGTTTTGCTTGAGATGATTCCTTCGACATTTTCGAGAACAACATAAGTTGGTCTGCACTGTGAGATTCCTTCAGCGATGTATGGGTATAAATGTCTCGGATCATCTGTTGATTCTCGTCTTCCGGCAGCACTAAAGGGTTGGCACGGGAATCCGGCAGAGAGGATATCCACTTTTCCAAGAAAGTATTTGAATGGGAAGGTTTTAAGATCCGTGTAAATAGGTGTTGGATGTATCCAACCCTCTTCAATCTTTGCTGCCAAGTTCGCGACTGCGAAGGCTTCGATCTCCACATAAGCGATTTCTCGCACATTTGGCCAAATGTTTCGGAGTCCCATTCCAATTCCTTCGTATCCTGTACAAAGGGAGAGGTGATTAATTGTTCTGTCAGTATCCACACTATAAATACTTATCTAAGTACTCATCTTCTGTAAATATATGGTAGCACAGAAGACAAAATGGTTCTTCTAGGTTTGTATATTCTCTTTGATCTTCTGGGTGATCGCAAGTTTCTTCTGGAATTAATTTTGTTCCAGGTTCTAATTCAGTTTCTGTCATTGATCATATCCTTAAAACCAAATAATACACCTAAGATTATTATTGTGCCAATTCCCAGAAATAGCACACCTAACCCTAAGATAAATATGTTAGCAATAAAATTTGCTATTGTAATCATAACCCTTTCCTTTCTGTCCTAAAGCGCAGAAAAGGCTGGTACCACCTTTCTGACTTGCCAACCAGATGTCACTAAACAACCCCATTTTTTTCCGCGCAGTGAGGACATTCTTTTTCTGTTTTACCGTACCTTGGAAAGTTTCGGTAATAATATGCGACCAAATATTTACCTTCTTTACCCATTGCCCATACATAATCACAAGTGTAGCATAAAAATAAAGACTCAATTTTGTCTCTTTGAATAACTTTTTGATAATTATTACCGCTAACACCTTCATTGAATCTATTCAGTATCCATTCGATCATTTTTTGTTCTCTCCATAAAGTCATCAAACTTCATTATTACATAACTTTCATCTCGGTCGGCTCGAAACATTACTATATCACAATTTCTTAATTGCAACCATTTAGGCACCGCCTTCCGTCTTTTACATTGCACAAGCAAATCATCTGCTACAAGATCCACATCCGGAGGCTGTGATAAAGATCTTCCATCGCTACCCCATGCTCTCTGAACGTCTTTGTATCCATGCTCTTTGAACATTTCTACGCATTCACGTTCGTAGACGGTGCCTTTTCTTTTAGATTTAGATGCCAATTAATCGTCCCAAGGCATTTTTTCTTCGCTAGCTTCTTCTTTTCCGTCAAAGACTTCTTCCAACTTTTCAACCTTACCTGGAACCGTATATCCATGTACTGTACTGTATGTTTCAGCAATCGTCTTACATCGGCTTAAATAATCTTCTTCCGTGAACTTTGACCCTACAAGAGAACTGGCTGCCGCTATAACTACAGTATCTGTTACAGAACCTGTACTTGTATTAGCAGTTGGTGTTGTAGTAGGTGTTTCAGCAACTCCATTTGCTAAAACTAAGTCTACAATTACACCTTTACCTTGGGGATTATTTTTACCTACCAAGGTTACTTTTGTCCCTGCATCTAAATCTTTCAATTTATAATGCAAAGGATCTTTTGCGAAGTAACCGATATTTTCACCGTTACTTCCAAAACGATATAAATGCCAGTTACCATATTGATTTTGACCGCTTTTCTCGGCACCTTTCATGGTTAATACTACTGGTATTTCATCGCCTACATTGACCTTTAGAGTATCATTCATTGTCTCTCCTTGTTTACTTCCCTTTAACAATTACTTAAATATGTGATTAATAATACTATTGATGCCGCAAAAAAGGTTACTTGAAATCCGTACTTATCAATGTACCATCCAAGTTGTGAAAAAAAGTCCTTCATTTGATTTTCTCCACTATTTCTACACTACAACCTTTTGGTTGAGTAAAGCCTAATTGTACTCCTTCCCAATAGTTCTGCATAGCTTCCTCTTCGTTCTCAGCCTCAACCTCCCAAAATTCAACCTCTGATGTATATACTTTTACTTTGTATTTTTTCATTTTATTTCCTTTCTAACAACCATGTCCGCGCCAACATTCTGCGTGATGTTATTATATCTTATATTACCTTCCCAATCTTCATTGGGTCTATTGAATAATTTTACTTTACAACTAGAGAAACTTTTGGCTATTAATAAGCCAATTCCTTGGGACCATTTAAAGTATTGGCCTTCTTCTAGTTTATATAATATAGTGGATTTTTTGGAAAATTTACGGGCGGCAATCGATTGGGAAAGGGAAGATTTGTTATGGGTATGATCACCGCCCATTGAGTTTCATTTCCGAGGTTTTATTTAATGGATGTGGTAAATTTTTATTGTGGAAAAAGTTCATCCGCAGGCACATCTGTAACATAGCATATATTGGTTTTATGATACTCTGACATAGTTCTTTTTCCGGCAATCATAAGATTCATAAGCGATGGACTAACACTGATCTTCCTGGCTAACCAGGACTTTGATCGCTCATTCTCTTGAAGCCAGATCTCTAGCGGTTGAAAATTATTTAAACTCATGTTAATTCCTTTGATATGTTACTTAGAATGTATTTTATAATGGTTTTACTTGTCAACACTTTTTTTACAAATAATCTTTGTAATTAAAGTTATTACAACTATATTCGAGTAATTCATAGGAGATATTATGGCTAAGAAAACATATAAAGGTAAAGATAAATTTGGAGTTCCAAGATGGTTATTCGACTGGAAAGATTACTTTACTGGCGAGCGTCATCGTAAAACATACGCTATGACCGAACAAGAAGCGGAAGCAAAAAGACAAAAGCTAGAGAGCTTGGAGATGTGTCGGCATACGGGTATACCTGTAGATATAAATAACCCTAACAGTGTTTCAGTAGAATATGTATTTAACGCATATTTAAATGACTATATAAAACTGTGTGATGCGAAAAAACGCAGTATAAAATCATTTAATAGACATAAACACGCATTAACCTTATTTTATAAAGTATTTCCTAATAAAACCTTAATAAATAACCTATTAGTTAGAGTAATTGATGGTGATGTATGTAATCCGATGCAAAAGTTTAACGATCATTTTGCACATCATAGTCATTCGGGTATTAATGTAAATCTACAATCTATTATAGCCGCATTTAATTGGGCAAAAAGAAACAATATCATATCTTCAACCCCTACTGCGGTCAAGGAAAAAGTAGAAAAAAAGAAAGTACATATTCTAACTGACCAAGAAATTCAATCAATCTTACAAGCTGAAGTTGATAGTGAAATTAAAGATGTATTTATGTTATATCTAAATACAGGTGCTAGGAAAATAGAACTTCTGAAAGATAATTTTACTTGGGATGATATAGATTGGGAACGCAAGGAAGTTACTTTACTTCGTAAAAATAATGAAAGACATACAGTTGTAGTAAATGATATGGTATTAAATATCTTAGCTAAATATAAAGATAGATCACATCCAATATCTTGGAGTGTAAGTTGGATAGATAACTGTATCATTGAATTAAGAAAGCAAAGTGGAGTATACTTTACTTGTCACGATATTCGTAGGTCTGCCGGTGCTTTATTAGTCCGCAGTGGTGTACGTCTAGCGAAAGTGTCCAAGTGGATGAACCATAAAGACATTAAGATAACGTATGATCATTACTATGATATTATAGATACGGAACGTGAAAATATTGCGAATAAACTTGAAGAAAACTGCTTAAATATGATGGTGTCAAATGAAGCAAGTAAAAATATGATTGCTAATTAAGGCACTAGAATTCTTCTTCTATTTTTAGTGATACATTCCATAAGTCGTTAGAGACTTGACTCATGCTTAATGAATTTTGTGCAAACCTAGCAAAGATATGTTCAGATTCCGCATTGGTTCCCGTAGAACCGTTATCACAACTAAAGATAAATGGGATATGAGGACCATTCGTTTTATTCCACACATCCGATACCACTGTATCATCAGTATGTACTAATGATTCATATCTATTAGGCATTACAGTATTAGAGTTTAAAAAAGAAAAATTCATGTCATAGGATATTCTGCCACCATATCCTTCATAATCTGGATATCCAAGCGTAAATGGAGATTTACTGGTTGCTGTGGACGTTCTACCGTGGCTTATCATGTTAGAAAATCGTTGCCCACCAGTAGATTCTAATACTTTCACTTTATCAAAATCTATACTTCTTTTAACTGACATATCTGGGGCATGGGGTGCGTCAAAATATTCTCCGATCAAAATATTCGACACAAAAAGGTCGGTTGATCCCCAAGTTCCATCACCTCTGCCTTCAGCAGAAGCTGAGGTATTACCCTCAAACTGTATTGCCCAATAACGCATATTTGTTTCATCAAATTTAAAAATAGTGCTTCCATCACTCGCAGGGATAACAATTAAACTTCTACCGGCATTGCCACCATCAGCGTCGCCACCGTCACCTATAACGTCTGCATTAACGACTTCAGCTGCATTCATACTTGACCAATCAACATCACCAGTTTCAGCGTTATCAGAATCTACTGCGGTTACATCTGTAGCTTCATTTCCGCAAAATATTCTTATTTTACCAACTGCTGTACCTAGATTATGATTTAATATAGCAATAAAATTTTTCTTACTAGATGCACTCTGTGTATCTATCGTAATTAAAACTTGACTGTCTGTATCTCCAGACGTATCAAAGTCCACTTTATTTAATGGATTCATATCAAACAGTTCAATTTCTGATCCGGTTTGTATTCCTCTAGTCGCGGCAGCACCAGATCCACCAGTTGCTGTTACATCAAATTCTCCATTTTGTGCTACACCTCTGCTCATTAAATAATTGATTGTGTCTACATAGAACCTAGGTGTTCTTACATTCATATTTGCCATATTAACTTACCTTTACTGCTTTAAATGAGCTATTGGATGGTGATTTACTCATATTTGTAATCATATAGTAATCTCCAGACATTGCCGTTCCAAATAGCTTAATGTTTGAATCCCAATTTGAAAATGTTATTATATCACCTATCTCCAGGTCATTATATTTTGGAGTTAGGGTTATAAAATCTATTACGTTTTTCTGATCTTTAAATAATGTTTTATATGCGTCTGCTAATTGTGTTGCAGTTGTTGTATCTAAAATACCAAACGCATCAAGTTTTAGCTTTAATCGTTGATTGATTCCCGTGGTGCCAGTTCCGTAGCTAGTAGAATCTGTATCATTTATAGAAGATTTAAAAGATTCTGATTGATAATCAAAATCGTAATTAATGGTAATGTCATTTTTTACTGCACTTATCGGTGTCTTAGAAATACTCTTTAATTGTATATCATTATAATCTACAGTTTTATCATCTTCATCGTATTCATCGGGGCGTTTTAATACTTTTATTTTAAACAATCCATCACCGCTTAAAAACACATACGAGCAGCATTGTTTCGCTATTCCATCAATTAATTCTTTTGAGTTAATAAATTTATAATTACTAAATGCAAATTTTATATCACCAACTGCATCATCAAAAACATTACCAATAGCTCCATTACTTGAAGCACCAGCTAAATCAAATGATTCTTCATCTATGTAATCTTCATTTAATCCGCACTCGCTTCTTAATATTTCTTCAATTATGTAGATAGGGTTTTCAATTAAAGCACCATCATCGTAGCCAGGATCGGCAGCACTTCCATTGCTATCATTTCTTGTTCCTACAGAACTATCAACGACTGTGGCATCTATCCAGGCTTCATATTCCCTACCTTTTCCAGAAAAATATATATAGTCTAAATTTTGTCCTGTTAAAGCGGTATCAATTTCAGTATTAACAATTTTATACCCACCTGGATCATTGTGCGCACCGGTATATATCACTTCTCTTTGTAGAACTGGTCTTGTAAAACTTTGATCTGCTGCAAATTCTACCTGCAAACCAACTTGCCCTATAACCGCAGCTGAAGAACCTGAACTGTCAGTAATAGTAAGTTTTAAATCTGTTGAAGTTAAATCTAATGATTCTCTTTGTGTTGCATCAAAAGCGGTGCTATGAAATGCAACAGTTTGAGTTAAATCTGCTGAAGTATTAAATGTTAAATCAACATTTGTGCCAGGATCATCTATTTCAAAATCAGTTCCAATTCCATTTGTTGAAGAAGTAGTAAACATAATAATATCAACTTTACTTGAAGAAGTAAGCATTCCGCATTTAGGTATTTTAGGAAATCGTAATTCTATTGATTGCGATCCGCTAGAACATCCAAACTCTTCAACTGTTGAAAAATTGCGATCTATTAATTCATCTGTATTCGTTACAGGCCCAGCAGCTGAAATACTTAAAAAATCAAAATATCCAAAAAAAGTTGTACCTTTAAATTTTATTATATTTTCATCATCTGTTCCTGGCGTATCATCCGATCCAGCAGAAGCATTACCCACAATTACATTAGAACTTAAACATTGCAAGTATACATTGTTTAAACCCATATATACGTTATTAGCATGTAATTGATTTAGTTTAACATTATTATTTTTTGTTACCCCACCTATGTCTACATACGATTGATTCGTATCGGGCAAGGCATTTACATATCCACTAGAATCTTCTTTATCTACAACAATCGCTGGAAAGCGAGATTTTACTATATGGTTTTCAAAGTCACCGAACCCAGCTGCTGACTGACCAAAATCTCCAAAAGACATCGGAACTGGTGAACCGTAATTGTTTTTTGGTGCATTGGAATAGGTTGAAGCATCTACTGAATGATATGGCACTTGTTTGTGATATCTAGAAGAATTGTCTAATAATGTAATTTGAACTTTTTCTGTATCATATTTTAAGTCTCCACCGATAATACCAGTACCGATCATTCTAGCAGCAGTATCGTATGTGCCAGCCTGGGCGGTATTTTGAAATAACTCCCATTTTCTATTTGCATAATTATTGGATGCAAACAAATCAGAAAATCTAACACCGTCTACAGATTTATCTGTATTGATTAATGTGATCGTCATGTTTGCTGCCGTAGGATTAAACTTGAAAAAGTTTAGTGACTGTTGCAATGTTCCCCAGGATGATACAAGTCCATGGTATATGTCACTTCCGTCTACACGATGAATGTCAGAAACGCCTAAAAAATCAGAAGCACCTTCATCGGAATGATATAATTTTAACACCCAAAAGGCAGTGGTGTTTTTTATAGCTAGTGCATTGGATAAGCTAGTATCAAAACTAAGCATTATTTAGTTTTGCCCCTGTACCTGTTGCTCGATTTATTGCTGGGATCAGTTCATTGCGTACATAGTCTTCTTGAACTACACCGCCACTGATGTTAATTGTTACTGCGCCACCGCCCTGGGGACCATTTATATTACTATCTGCGAGAGGGGTAACTTGTACATGCTCCGGACCGCTACCTTCACCGACCATCATCATCTGTGGTCCCGAAGTAATAAAGTCAGCACCGTATTTTGCACCTTGCATTTCATTAATTTGATTTTGTATGGTAAGTACATTTGCTAAACCGGAAGCCAGTACAGATGCACCAGTTATAAGTCCTAATATACCGCCTTGCGCTAGTGCTTTGTTAAAACCAGCATAAGCATTAATAACAGCAGAGCCTTGAGCAAGTCTCGCTGCTATCAAAGCATATTTTTTATTTGTTCCGGCTAGTTGACTTAAACTGGATAATAAATCAGCTCCACCTTTTAACTCTGCTTGTTTTCTTGCTTGTGTTAATTGAATTATTTTATTTTGAATTTCAATATCTTTTGTTCCTGCGATATTTTGACCAATTACACCTTCTTCTATTTGCTGTGCTAAATGCGCTCTTTCTTTTTGCAAAAGATTTATTCGCTCTAATGAACTAATAACACCATCATCTGATAAAGCATGATTAATATTTCTTTGCATATCAAGAGCTTGTTCATCTAAAAGAAGTTTTCTTCTTTGTTCTAATGACATATTTGTTCTACCAGCAGCAAAAGTAGCGGCTGCTTCTAACTTCATAAATTCAGCTTCAGCGGCTGCCCAAGATTTTGTCCATCGCTCTGCTATCGGCAATTCAGCAAAATTCTCCCATTGTTCAAAAAATAATGGCCACCTAGCTAATGACTCCATTATAAATACTTCTGTTTCTTTCATGAATACTTTTAATGGTAGCGCAGTTTGACCCAATCTCTCATTCATATCACTAATGCGATTTTCCATTTGATCAATCTGGCCAAGTGTAGTGGATGCTAATTGCTCTGCTAATCCTTTAAAATTGTTATCTAATTGTTTTATAAGAAATGCAAATTCTTCTGCTGGGCCTTTTGCTCTGGCCATTTGCACACCGAGATTGTCAACTAAAACACCGCTACGAGATAATGCCCCTACTTGACCAGTAAAAGCCTTTCCAAGTTGTAAAGCAATGCTAGTAAGGCCATCGCCACCGGTTCCCATAGCTGCTGCCATATCCAGCATTCTTGGTGTTAATTCAGCGATCGCGTCTTCGTTTAATTGGAATGTGGACAGCATAGCCATACCAGATATGATCTGTTCATCACCAAAAGTGGTGACTTTTTGCAGGGCGGCTGCAAGGTTAATAAGTTTGTCCGCACCGTCCTCTGATGCTGTAGTTACATTTCTAAGAGATGCTCTAAGCCTAGTTTCTGCTTCTATTTGTTTTTTGTAGGCTTCTACAGTCTTATTTATTGCTACAATTATGGCACCAAATGCAAATGTTGCTAGTAAGAGATCATTACGCAGTTTGGAGAATCCAGCTCTAAGTTTTGCTGTAGTTTTACCTGCCTTATTGGCTCTTCCCACATAAGTTCTTGTCTGTCCATTTAATTTGTCAAATTCTTTATTAGCTTGCTGAAAGCCTTTAGTTCTTACTTCAATAATAAATCTATTAGCCATTATTCATCTCTCTTTTTCTCATTTCACATGCTTCTAACTCTTCATTAATTACTGAAAGGATGACTGAGCGATCATAGGTCATATCATCTAGGGAAGCTGCTGGTGGGATGTTTAACCTTTTGGCTGTAATATACTCATTAATATACATCTGCGATTCTTGGTCTAAGAAATATTGAGGATTAGCGAAAAGGGGAATATTATAATAAAGATTCTGACCTGGAGAGAATTTGCGTTTTTTATCTTCTGCCACTACTCTGTCTACCTCTTTCCAGATTTCTTTCTCATTGTACTTAATTTGTTTATAAAGGGTGGGGCTTTTCGCCATGTAAGGGAAAGAGTGTTCTTTTGTAGGGAACGGATGATCATCGCCCCACCCGAAATAACTGAACCAAGTATTTATTCTTATGGTTAAGTCTTTTTTTTACTAGGTCCTTTATAATGTTGATATACATCAGACAATACTTCATCAACGTCATTGTCATCAAGATGGCCAAGTTCTTTTTCAGAGTCTTTAAATGCGTATTCACGCACCCATTCAAGAATATCAAAGAACTTTTCCTGGCTTACATCTCCATCACTAGCCACAGTTTGAATCTCCATACGATGCAGTTTCCTACGATCTGGAAACTTCATTTCACGGATATTAAATTCTCCGTGAGAGGTCTTTATTTTCATTTTTTAACCTTCAGTTTAGGCTGGCATCAATAATTTTATTAAGTAAGTAACAAATACATTAATTTCCCAGCACCTGTTGCTGTGGCAGTAAAAGGAAGTTCTACAAACACTCCCTCTTCCGAAGCAAGATCAACATTATGACCTGTATATTTAACAGTTGGAAATTCAAAGAATATTTTACTGGCACTACCTCCTTGCGATGTCCCATCATCCCCAACAAGAATAGCTTTACTTGTTCCAGCTAACCAAAATGGTTGTTGAGCAACAACCGTATCATCCATTTTAACATTTAAAGATCCAGTTATTTCTAATCTATCTCTTATATACTCTTGTGGTTCTCCATCATTTGAATTAGCAACAGCAAATCCAACTCTTGCAGCAGGATGGCTAATGGTAAATGAAAATGCTTTAGCCGTTACCTGGGTAGTTGCTATTTCAATAGCATGACAATCAAATAACCCAATATTAAAAGCTGTATTATCAGCAGTAGATCCATCTGTTACAGCATTAGTATCCACTTTAGGTCGAAATCCCGACCATAGAGTACCGGATGCTCTCAATCGACCGCCATTTGTTCCAGCATCCATCGATAAAGTAAGTTCAGTTACTACAGCAGAGTGCATTACTCTTGTTTCTGAAGCATCTGGGTTTACTATACATAATTGCAATGTATTAGCAGAACTTGCACCAACTACATAATCAGTAGCATGTGTGGCTGCACCTGTTACATTTATTAAACTTGTTGCAGTAGCTTCTACAGAAGATTTAACTAAAAATTGTAATATTTCTTCAGAATCAACAAGCCAGTCAAAAGACCAAGAATAGGTCCCACCGTTTCTAGTGCTAAATAAATCTTCTTCTCTAAGGACTTTTTGTCCGGTTCTTGGTATAAATTCTTGTATTACTCCAGCACTAAAATCTATATCATTTACAGTATCTAAATTCCATCTATGAAGAGAAGCATCTGCTTCCTGGGTTTCTATCCCAAAGTTTACCGCATCATGTAAACCGACATAAACTAAAAATTGATTTCCTGAGTATGTAGCCATTATTTATCTCCATTTACTTCTTTAATCATTTTATTTTTTATTAATTTTTTAGGTGCTTCTGACAATTCCACACTTTCACCTCTACATAATTTTGAATGATTTTCATTACCAAGTCCTTCAAAATCATTAAAAGCATCTACGTCAAAAGATTTTGTTGCTTTATATTTTTTCATTATTCTGTCACCGTACAGTTAAATTGTAATACAGCATTGTCTTTATTGTATATAACCGATTCAATACGGCCGTCATGCCATTTATAAGAACTACTCGGACTATATGCTGTATTATTTTGAATTAATTTTTTCATCTTTTCAGCAATCTCTGTTACCTTTTCAACGCTATTCTTTGCATAATTACCATCTGGGTTAAATTGATAACTAATATTAATTGCATAATCTCGTGATTGCCCATCCGATAAAAATCCAATTAATGTATTATCTATTGGAGTTATTAAAAAACTCTGATTTCCTTTATGTTCATCATAACACAATGGTATTTTAAACTCATCACTAATTATTGTGTGTAATGAATCAATAACATTGTCATAGGTTGTATTCGTATATGTTATTGCCATCTCATATATCCCTAATTAGACGACACTTCCCTAGATGTGCAATTAAATTGTATTTCCGATAGTAAGGATTCTTCATCCCTAGTGGTTGCAATAGATTCTACACGACCATTATACCAATTATTATCATAGCTAATATTGTTAAAAATTAACTTCTTTACTCGTTCATAAGTCTCTGCTGCTTGTTTTATATGATTCCGATTAAAACTTCCACCAGATAATAGTTTATGTTCGATCATAACGGCATATTCCCGTTCTTGACCGCTGTTAAAGAGCTGTTCCAGGTTATCTTCTAGTGGTCTAATCACAAAACTTTGATTGCCGTGATGTTCATCAAAGTAAATTGGAACATAGAATTCATTAGCTAATAGTTTATGTAGCTTTTGAATAACACGAGAATAGATAACATTCTCAAATCCATCAAAAGGTGGTGGCCATACATAACCTTCTAAATTCCAGAAGTTGGTAATATCTTCCCATTTTGATTCTTCTATTCTGTATAAAGCCATTATCTATAGATCTGTGCTGATTTTACACTCCCAATAGGAATGTCAGAAGACTGGAAAATTATTGACCAAGAATCTGAGGACGAATATAAGCCTTCAGAAAATCTTATTTTTGCTCCGTATGCTAGTGGCTGATAACTTCCATCTACTTGTTCTGCTGATACTACTGTATCCATACCAATGCCATTGTCATTCTTTGCTTTCACTTGATAATAAACTGGACTTGTAGTGCCAGCAGTAAAAGTACCGCCTGTTGTTATGGATACGCGCACATCATCCCAATCTACTCCAGGTGGTCCGATAAGTTTTACGTCTTCTATTACACCAGTAGTGTTTGCATTTACGCTAACATCTTGTATTACCCCACCTTCCGTTCTCCAGGAAGTTTCATTCCATAATACATATTCTTTTTTCCGCAACCGATCTAATAAACCATCGCCCTCTGGATTGGTAATTCTAGATTCAATCTCTTCTGCTTTTTCCGGATCATAACTTCTAATTAAGTCCGCAACGGCCAAGGCAGCGTTACAGCGCACCAATATCCAATCGTAATTTCTTTCACTAGCACCTTGCGCCTGGGAACGCTTACGTTTGTAAACTGGTCTATTTAAATATGACCGAATTCTGTCTGCTTGTTCCTTGCATACAGTACCCTTTAAATCATCCCAATCTTGTCCGCTTTCAAAAACTATAGAGTTTAATGCAGAGGTAGAACTTGATGCCAGGTAGAACTGAATACTGTCCGTTGCTTCTTGGTATCTCCAACCGTTATCTCCGGCTGGCTTTGATCCAGCTTCGGTGCCTAGATCTTGGCCGTCCTTAAATAGGACACTGCAAAATCCAGAATTGTTTAATTGATATACGTTAGCCGACCCTTCTGCTACCCAATTCGGACTTAGTACACGCTTTCGATCATAACTATCGATTGTACTTAAAATAGCCTGGAGATCGGTACTGTTATTACAAAATGCTTCGTATCTACTGCTCATGCTTGTGCCGTTTCTTCCTTGAAATCAAAGTTTTCAAATTCTATTATTTCTGGACATTCCATGTGTTTAATTAACTTTAATATCCTATCCACATCTGGACTTTGTGATGTTGCTAAGTTCTTTAACCGATCCAAGTCTTTAAAAAACTTTTTAATATCTGTTACTGCAACTACCATCTATATATACTTATATCGTTTACTTGATCAGCTTTAACCAATGTTCGTGAGTAGCCTTTCCCTGCTCCGTATTATAATATTTCTTATAATAGAGCCATTGCTCGTCTAAAGTCTTCGGTAATGGTTTTGGGACCCGACGGTAGTGGAGCCGCGCGAACGATATCATAGCCGCTAAATTGGTTTCCAATATCCATGCCCAATCCTTTTCATTCGGAGCTGTGAAATAGGATAGCTTAACGCAACATGCTTCTGCAACTTTTCTCATTAACTCTTTACGATACGAAAGATAATTGGTGATAACGTCTACAGCGACCCAAGGCTCGCACTGTGCCATTCCGCAAGCTGGACCTTTAAGCTGTCGGATGTACTTTAACTGGCTTTCAACCTTCATGGTTTTAAGCACTAAGTCAGCAGCATCCTTAGAGTAAAGGTCTAGCTTCTCTAAAACTCGATCAATTAAATCTTTTAATTGTTTTTCGTTCATTTATTATCGGAACGTAAACCGCGCACAAACTCTGAGATACCATTAGATACAATATTGTCGATTGCATCCACTATCCAGGGTTCTATGGTTTTATTCCATATGCCTTTGGTCATTTTCCATTTAGCTAATCCTAGCGTACATGCTACACCAGCACCATACATCATTAAGCCGAACTTTGCTTTAATTTTATCATTAGGAATCTTCTTCAATATCCATGCGATACCTATTGCTGCTACACCGCCAGCTGCATATTGTGCTGCTTGTGCGCCTACTTTTGCTACTGCCCATTCTAACATAGCTATCCTTTCGTAAATAAATAGCCGAATAGAGAAGAAAAGATTGTGGCTACTGTAACGCCTATGGCTTTAATACCCGACATGTTCCCTTCTAATGTTCTTACTCGACCATTTTGTTCTTTTACTAATACTTTTATATCATCTATAGATTCTTTTACATACATAATATCTTGACTATGCTTTGCGTTCAATACAGCCAGTTCTTCTAATCGAGATTGAACTATAGAACGATAATCGTCAACTTGCTTCTTGTTCATGCCCATTGATTAATTTCTTTTTAATAATTAATGCTTTTAATTGTGAATTTCTAATAATCATTTTACCTCTATTGCCATCTTTTAAATCGCCATGAAAGATTGTCTTGAATATTGTCATACGAACAACTCTCCATCTTCTCTCATCTGCTCCAAGCAATAAGTTATCATCAAGATTGACATCGTTTCCTCTGATCATCATTAGACCGCTTAGAAATTCTTCTATGAAACCCCTGGCTAACCATACAACCGCTAATCCAATTAAATACCATGTAGCTTCGCCCAATATATCTTTAAAAAAATCTTCATTCACAGACTTGTCCTTTTATTCATAGCTTACGCTCACATAAGCCATAGGTGTTGAATTAACAACTAGTTCTGGATTAAAATTCGCACCCTCTGCAATATATTCGCCCCATATCTTTTTTCCGCCTTCTATTTGTATAGGCTGAATACCCGACCATATAACAGAATCTTGAACCATTATATACGCATGGAAGTAAGCGTCATATACGCCTTCTTCTAGCTGGAATATGTAATATGAGAACACTGGTCGCCAGGTATTGACTCCATCTTGTTCGGCCGTTGCTTGAAAATATATTGGAATTTTATTTTCCGCATCTATTATTCTTTTTTCAACCGTCATATAAGAATCTTCACATCCAATAAAAGCCAATCCTATGCAACTAAATACAAGAAGGACCAATATAAATTCTATTATATCCCAAACTTTTTTCACTTCTTTTTCTTTCGCCAACTTAAAGGGTTAATATTAAATTCCTTTTCGTAAAACTTAACTCTTTCCTCTAATTTTGCTATTTCTTGTTCTTCATTTTCAATGTGCTTCGATAATAATTCTTCTATCTGACTATTTGCTTCTAACATATCTTTTTCTAATTCAAGAAAACGATTATAGAAGTAGAAGCCTTCACCGACTAATCCACTAATAAATACGAATAGAGCAATAAAGGCTTCTTTCCCTATTGGTGCATTATCCCAATTTATAAATGAACTTTTAGCCATTTACAATTTAGTTTACGATGGAAGTTAATCTTCAACTACTTCTGCTTCCTCTGGTTCATTTAGTGCTTTATTCAAGTCACTATCATAACTTTTCTTACTAGCCATTAATTCATCGTGATTAAAAACAGAGTTTTCCAACTTTCTGTTAATATTCACAAGATGACTATAAGCCTTAAAGGCTTCTGGGTTTTCTCTAAGCTCCGCTTCTGTGTACTCTTTACCATCGTGGTTAAGTACAATGGGGTCTTTTTGTTTTTTTGCCATTGTTCACTCCTTTGGTTATGTGTTATTAAACTTTTTTGAAATCTGCTATAGCTGCTTTTAGTCCATCACTTTGAGCTTTAGCTCTTGCCATTTCTGCATCATAACGTGCTTTTTCTCCTTCTAAATCAGAAAGTGAATATTCACGCTTACTATCATCCATAGCATCACCAGATTCAGCATCCCATCGTTTCTGACTCAAAGCAACGTATTCACGTTCCTCTTTGGCTTGAGCGTATACTAAAATCTTGCCATTGTCATCTTTTTCTTCATCTACTTTTTCTCGTATGACCTGTTTCTCTTTTCCAAAAGAAACTTTGCTACCAGATTTCAACGAACTGTATTTACTCCAATCCATTATATTCTCCTGTTAATTGTTATTCTATATTAAAAAGGTTTACCAAGATTTATGGTCGGATTTTTTGATTCTGACCATTGTTTCTCTATTCGTGATTCAACTGATTCAATTCCTTTTTCACCAAGTGATTCTTTTACCCATTCAATACATTTATCTTCTGTTAAATCGCTCCATTCAATAAAGTTGTCAAGAGGGTCATAATACTCTACCCCTTCAGATGCCTCAATAACATCAGTATTTATTTGCACACGACCAAACACTTGACCCATACCGTCCCCATCACCATCCCAAGCGTGATAGTTTATTTTTGAGACAACGTTGTTTTTACCACTTTTTTGTATATCGTATTCTAAACTTGATATTGTCCATTTAATCATTTACTAAACTCCTATGCATTGCTTAATGTTATAGATACAATTGGATGGCTACCGAAAATCATATACGAGCCATCCCCGTCTTTAATTTCATCACTTAATGTCCATATAATAGTATTTGTACCGCTTGATTCAGAACCAGCCGCTGATATTGTTGCACCCTCTTCAACAATAGAATTTTCATTCCAAACAACTGATACATTTGAATCCGCACCACTCATTACTGATTCGCAATAAGAATTATTAAATGCATCTAATCTTCCACCAATATGAATCTTATGCCAAGACCCCCAGTATGCATTTGAATCTACAAATGTAATCGTTATTGTATCTGTATCAGTTCCAGCTATTTGCCCAGTATACTGATAGAAACCCGGGGTAGTAGTTCCCATCATCAATGAAGCACAATGAACTGTAGCTCCACTATCTTCAGCCATATATACATCTGTACAAGAAGCATTACCAAGAACTGCCGTATTATTACCTTTTCCATTAGCATCATATCCAATTACAATTTCATTTGTTGGGGTTGTAGTATCAAAATCAGCCTCCGCACCAATAATTATACATTGGTCAGGGCTTGTTGCGTCAGAACCAGCATCATCATGTTCTCCAGCTCTATAGCCAACGGCAACATTATTGCTCCCATCTGTATTTTCGTAGAGTGATTCCATCCCAATAGATGTATTAGAATCACCAGTAGTTAAATCTGCTAACGAACCATAACCAAGTGCAGTATTGCTTAACGCACCATTCATAGCGGCACTCGTAGCATAGTTACCAATGATTGTATTATAATTTGATTCCGCATCTGCCCAAGAACCACCGCCTGTATCTTTACCGATAAATATATTATTATTAGAACCTGCTGATGTAGATTGTGTTCCTCCACCCTGTGTCCTATCTGCGGCATGATAACCAATGACAGTATTATTACCACCAGTTGTATGCTCTTTCAATGCTTCACTACCAACAACTGTATTACCTAAGCCTGATGTAATTGCATTTCCAGCAACATATCCAATAAATATTGATTCATCAGCATCAGCGGTCATAACCCCTTGACCAGCTCCATATCCAATACAGATTGCTTTATCAACCAATACTGTTCCTTTACCAGCGTTAGTACCTAAAAATACATTACCCCAACCAGTTTCTAAAGCAAGACCAGCTTGATATCCCAACGCATTATTATATCCATCTCCAGTAGTGAAAGCAGTTAGAGCTTTTGCTCCAATAGCAGTATTATAATCTGCTGGAGTAGTCATTGCACTTAATGCTTGATAACCTACAGCAGTATTATAAGTTGCATCATTCATTGTAGCATCAGATACTTGATGACCTATAAATGTATTATAGTTAGAACCAGCATCTAAACTTGCACCAGCAGAATGACCAAATATTGTATTTGATGTACCACTATCATTATTGGATAGGCTGATGCGAGAGTTGGAGTCAATTTTAAATGCCTGTGCTGAATTAGTATATACCATAAATGATTCATTTGCGGCTGTTGCGCTTAAATCAACTTGTATATAAGTTCTATTTCCACTATTTGAACCAAATAAAATAAATTGATCCGAAGTATTTGGTGCTAATAATTGCATATTTGTATCACCAGCCGTTTCAAGTACAAGTGGAGCATTTGCATTTCCAGTTATGGTTCCTGCGCTTCCTGTCGATACGTGTAATGCTCTGTCTGGTGCCGCAGTGCCTATACCCACCCGATTATTTGAAGCATCTATTGAAAGAGTGTTAGAATCAAAGTTTATTGCATCTACAGCGGCATTTAATGTTATGTCTTTTGTAGCATCTGATAAATCAATTACATCAGCAGTTATATTTACTGCTGTCCCTGCCGCTATTGTTAAATCAGTACCATCACTTGATATATATTCTCCGCCTTTATCATAGAAATAAAGTTTTCTGTCAGCACCTAATCGCATACCTTCTGATTGAGAAGCATTTCCATCAGTAGTATAGAATACCATATCAGCACCATTTTCACTTGCTGACCAAGCAGCATCCGTAATCGCTTCGATTCTCGCACCTACTGTTATATTATTACTACTGTCCTCTGCTCCAGCAAATTCAAGTACGCCAAGTCTGTGTCCGTCACCCATAGTGGCACCATCGTTAGCATATAATCTTAAATGCGCTCCAGTACCCGATGCACTTGCAACCGAACTTGCAATAAGAACACGTTGATCACTAGCATCTAACGTAACCATATTTGCATTACTACCACCGTCATTCACTCTTAGGATAATATCCTTATCAGAAGTAATGTTTTCTATATAAGCATCATCTGATGAAGTATATAGTTGTAAATCTTTTCCAGCTCCAAGAGCCATTTTTGTAGCATCTACTGGAACCCATACATAGTCCGTACTACCTTCTGCCAATGAAAGCATTTGCACTGCATCTGCATAAAAATCTAATACACCATCACTGGCTTCTGTTATATATGTTCCAGTATTTGTGCCATCAAAACCAAATTTATCAGTAGCATCTATAGCTATTGATGTGGTTGCAATACTTAATGCACTATCTGTAGCATCACCATCTTCCAATTTTCTTAGTGTGCTATCTATACCACTAGAATCTATCTTTAATAATAGTGTGTAGGTTGAGGCAATCGAATTACCCGATAATGTAGCCATTAGAGTCTCCTTTCCATGAGATCAGAATGCACGGCCTTCCGTGCGGTTTTAATATTAATCAATGAAGTTCCACATCCTGTCTTCATCTTCAAATTTTGTTAAAATAGTAGACCAGCTATTATGAATCATATATTCCGGCATCATAGCTGACAATCCTTCGGTAGTCTCACCAACCATATCGGCAAAAGTCAATTTTATTGCCTGGTTTATCGTTGCAGAAGTTCCGCCTTGGTCCACGGCCCATGCTTTTAGCATTTTACCTAGACTACCAGAATGACCAAGAGCTTCTAATCCAGCTCTCATAGCGTCATTTAAACTTTTAGTACTAGTAGTACCAGCTACATCTAGCCAGTATTCTTTCCATAACTCATTAACGCTACGTTTGGTGCCTATGGCCATTATTTAGATTCTTTTTTAGAGGATTTTAGTTTTGCTTTTGGTTTTGGTTTTATTTCATTACCATCAGCATCACACTCTATAAATCTTTCTTCAAAAGACTCAATATCATAGGATCTGGAATCATACTTGATAATTTTATCAGTATTGCCAACCTTGAATTTGTCTTTTGGCTTTTTAAAATATCTCATTATTTCTCCTATTTAAGATGTCTAGGGGAGAATAAATCTCCCCTAAACTTTTACCAGATTATGATACGTCTGTTATCATATAAACGCCAAATGAATCCTGGACTTCAATTACACCACATTTCAGAGATACAACGTATTCTGTGTGCTGATATGAAGCATCGCGCTGTGTCTCAACATTAATAAGACCAGCAGATGAAATACCAAGACCAAGAGCATTCTTAGAGAACATTCCAGCCGGACAGTCATTATTACCATCCTCTGTAATTTCCTGTGAGTAGTAAATATCTACTCCACCTAATTTACCGACGTAGCCATTAGATAGCATTTCAGCAGAAACTGGGTTGTCAGCAAAAGTACCAGAAGATGTTGCAATCAACAGTCCTTGAATACCTTTTGCTCCCCAAATTTGCTTGCTATTTCCAACGTATGAAAATGGCATCGGCGCCCCAGCCGCGTGAAGCTGGCGAGCAGCATCAAAAAATTGGTCAAGAGTTAAGGCACTACCAGCAGATCCAGAAGTCTGACTAAAGCCAGATATCAAATCCGTAAGTAGATCATCAACTTTCAAAGCAGCCGCGTGACCTAAATTATCTGCCACATTACCGGTCAGATCATAAGGTGCGCCTAAGATAGCTAAATCAGTCAAGTCAGAACGTACAACGTAATTAGCGATGATACATTCATGCGCTCCAGTTGCCACTGCGATTGAAGATTGTTCAGAACCTTCAGACAGTGATGTTACATCCGAAGATGCTTTTGCTGTCATGTCCACAAATGTTACCGATGCAGCACCTGCTGGTGCTACTGCGGAATTTACTAGTGGAGCCATGACATTAGATTTCGTAAATGCCATTATCACGTCTGGTAGGATATGATCCGACGCTGATACCGAATAATTGGCAAATGACGATTTTTGTGTTACAGCCATTATTTAATTCCTTTATTCATAAGATTTTTTTAATGTTCCGGGACCAAAGCCTGAGAAAGATCTAATCGATTTAGACGTTTTGCCTCTTTGTATGCGTTCAATATTTTCCTGAGTGGCATCCACAAAGTCAACAGCAGTTATATGTTTGCCGTCGCGAGTTGTCACTGGCTGTCCATCTGAACCTATGTCCATTTTAAGACGATCTTCAGGGTCGTGATCGACCCCTAAAACGATGTCTTTTTTTCCGTCAACTATCGCCACTGGGATTAAATATGTTTCCGAACTTGCTTTTTAAGCCAGTTCCTTGTTTTTCTTTCGCATATCCGACTGGATCATTTGTTACCCATTCAAGAGCAGAAGAATAACCTCCTGTTGCTGAACTTTTCGCAACGCTTTCATCGGTCCGAACATTTTGTAAATTGTATCGCTTTGAAAACTTGAGAAGTTTGTCTGTAGACATTTCCTCTGCAAATTCGCGATCTTCATCAGGTATCGATTCTAAAGCATCAGCCCGGAGTGATTTTTCAAGTGCCTCACCAATATCGGCTTTCGCCTTTAATTCAGCATTCTCCTTCTCGCGCTTTTCAGCAAGAGTTTTGTAGTCCTCTTTCTCTGCGAGTTGCTTATCTTCAATCTCTTTGAGCTGATTCTGTAAATCTTGAACTAAAGATTCAGATTCCTGCGCCCTGGTTCTGTATTTCTTGCTTTCCGCAATAAGATCTCCGGTGTTGGGCGATTCCTTACCTTTATCTTCTTGTTGCTGTTCTGCAACCGGTGCTTGAGCATTCTGCTCGACCGTTTTTTGGTCCTGTTCCATGAGTTACCTCACATTTTTATAATGTTAACCACATATCCTTTTTTGGTGAATACATCTCTAAAGTTTTCTGCAATTCTTCCTGCGATTGCAGTAGTCACTTTACTCTTCACCTTCGGCGGAAGTGGATTTTCTTTGTCCGAAACAATTCTTTTCTTGCGTAAGTTGGTATTCTTTCCATAGTGGCCGGTTTGGTTCCCAACTAATTTTGTTGCCTGTTGGGCATCTGTGATACCGTATATATATCCTTTGTTGGAAGACTTAATAAACTTGAAAGAATCCATCATTGCACCTGTTAAAGTCAGGTTTGGCGGATCTATTTTTCTGGATCGCTGTGTTTCACCCTGCTTTACTGCCTTACCCTGTGCTTTTCTTCGCTTATAATCAGGTGTATACTGTACAAATGGTTTTCCTGTCCTGGCATTGATACCGTCCATCTGTATATTAGTCTTATGCCAAATAACACTTTTCTTCCCTAAACCCTCAAAGAATTCTCTATCAAACTTGATTAATTTTGTAAAATCAGGTATCTTCATTTGCCTTCATAATATTGCTGAAGGGTGACAGGCTCTCTCCAACGCTTACTTTCACGCTGTTGAGCTACATCATTGGAAGCTCTTTTGCGGATAGAAGACATTTCCTTACTGTTGGAGGCCTTAATCCATGAATGTCTGCAATTATATCCGCCTCCATCTGTAAATGCGCCTGGATACTGTGCATCTATATCACCCTTGGTTAAATCAGGGCTTGACAGCATTACTCTGCATATTGGGCGTGTTTTACTGTCTAAAGGCCCTTCATACTGATATAAAACACCCGGATCTGCTGTTGCAGCCATAATTCCGACCACAGACCGCTTATAACTGGCAATCCCGGAAGAAATAAAAGTCTCTATGTGACGAGATTGAGTTAAAGGATTACGATTAATCATTGCCTTAATCTGACTGATAGACTGACCGCTTGATAATCCCTGGGCGGTTAATAATCTCACCCTCTCTGCCAGATCAGAAGTGAATTGAGCTACTGATTGTGACTGAATTGAACCTAAAGCAGCTAACTGCCCCTCTGTTACGGTCCCGAATGGAACCAGACTGTCTAAAACAGATCCCAACCTGCCGGAATAAGCACTGACAGCACCATTCATCCCCAGC
>Ga0080013_1001106_pt1 | contig 36607 bp, 55 predicted proteins | sample ETNvirenome_6_85_FD_69236 | JGI IMG/M metagenome (GOLD analysis project Ga0080013, IMG submission 69236) | Marine viral communities from the Pacific Ocean - ETNP_6_85 (SPADES assembly) (version 2) | ecosystem: Environmental > Aquatic > Marine > Oceanic | place: Pacific Ocean | collected 2013-06-19
GCTACAGGAAATAGAGGACTAGAATCTGATGGTGATTTCCATTATAATCCTTCTACTGGTACAGTATCTGCTACTGTCTTTAGTGGTTCTGGTGCGTCATTAACAGCATTAAATGCTTCTAATCTTGGTTCTGGTACTGTTCCAACAGCACGTTTAGGTTCTTCAGGAACAACAGATTCTACAACATTTTTAAGAGGTGATAATACTTGGGATGTACCAAATACGAGTCCTAATATTGGTATTCAATCTGCTGGAACACTTGTTGGAACTGCATCAACGATAAACTTCACTGTTGGTGATATTACAGTTGCTAATGATATTGCTAATGTTTCTGTTGGATCCTCAATTACATTTGTGGGTGTTGCTAAGGGTTTTAATGATTATGGAACTTCATCAACAGGATGGACATCTGTTCCTAATAGTGGATATGATTCAACAATTGTAGATACAAATTCTTTTTACGATAGTAGTAATGGTAGATTTGTTATACCTGCAGGCGTATCAAAAGTTAAATTTAGTTTTAGTGTTAATCGCGGTACTGGCGGAGGGACCAATCCAGCTAACGTTTGGGCAATATATAAAAATGGTAGCCTCATTAATTCTCCATCTGGTGGCTTCATGGTTGAAGCAGAATTTGGATCTGGATATAGTAATATTGGAGCTTCTGGAGTTTCTGCTGTATTAAGTGTTGTTGAAGATGATTATTTTGATTTACGTCATAGTATCAATAATACTGATAGTGCTTGGGATGGTTTCATCCAGATGGAGGTTGTTGAAGGATTACTATTAGGTCAGTATTTTTCTTCTACGAATGTAGCAAATGCCACTCATGTTTCTATTGCCGATAATGAGCAAACAAATGAAGATAACCTGATTCCCTTTATCGAAGATGCAGAAGCTACAGGAAATAGAGGACTAGAATCTGATGGTGATTTCCATTATAATCCTTCTACTGGTACAGTATCTGCTACTGTCTTTAGTGGTTCTGGTGCGTCATTAACAGCATTAAATGCTTCTAATATATCTACTGGTATTGTTACTTCAGCATGTTTAGGTAGTGGTGTTGATGCAGCAAAGTTCTTACGTGGTGATGGTACATGGCAAACTGTTTCTGGGTCACAGAATCTCTTCAAAACTATTTCTGTTTCTCAACAAACTGATGTAGTTGCTGATTCAACTACAGATACATTGACATTTGCAGCAGGTAGTAATATGACAATTACTACAAATGCACAAACCGATACAATTACATTTGCTTCTAGTGGTGGTGGAGGAGGAGGTACTACTTCTATTGATATTACATCATGTTTGTTCATTTAATAAATAATTAAAAAATAAATTATGGCACTTCAAAAGACACAATTATTGGATGTAACTACAGTAACAGGTATTAATACTGTTGGGATTTTTACAGTTGGAGTAACACCAACTGCTGGTGGTGCAGGAGTTGCTTCTGTTACTTATTTAAGAAGTGCTGTGATTCATAATACTGGAGTCGCAACTTGTAGAGTAGGTTTATATATTAATAATAATACTTATCCAATAACTGGATGGGGTGTTACGGCATCTAGGATGTTAAGAGTTGATATGGCAGCAAATGAAACAGTATTTTTTGAAACTAATTATCCAATTGTTTTAACACATCATGATTCAATTTCGATTGATGTTATTGCTCCAGATGAAGGAGGTATTGGTGTTGGTTCTGCAGTTAATATTTTATTAAATGGTGATACAGATATTTAATTCATGATAAGGTTTTATTTGAAAATATTTTTTTAATAAAAGTAGAATTTGGTTTATAACTATGTCTATAAAATCAATAGGAAATCCTACAGTAAGATTTAAAACAGTATGGGATAGGACTGGTAAGGAAGCTAAGTATGTTGCTCCTCCTCCAGACAATGTTGATGCTACGGGTGGAGTAAAATTTACTAGTGGTGATTATACTTATCATTTTTTTCTTTCTCCTGGAACTTTTTCTGTTAGTACTTCTGCTAATGAATCAGATATAAAGTATGTAATAATTGCTGGTGGTGGAGGTGGTGGACATCAAAGTTACCAACGCAGTGGCGGCGGTGGCGCTGGTGGATATAGATATAGTACTGGTTATGCAATAACTGATAATACAGATTATCCAATAGTTGTAGGAGGAGGTTCTTTATTAAGTGCAGGTGAGAATTCAAGTGCATTTGGTCAAACTAGTTCTGGTGGTGGATATGCAGGAGGTGGTAGTTTTGGTGATGAAGGTGGTGATGGAGGATCTGGTGGAGGTGGCGGAGGACCTGATGGTTATCCTGGATATGGAGGTGGTGGTGGAAGTGGAAACAGTCCTCCAGTAAGTCCATCTCAAGGGAATCCTGGAGGTCCAGCAGGAGCAAATACCAATGCTTCACCTGGAGCTGGTGGAGGAGGACTTGGTAGTCATGCAGGACCTGCCAGTACTTCTTCGTATGGGGGGCATGGTGAACATCCAATGGAAGATGTTTTTCCATACCCAATAATTCAACAATCTATTCCAGCTCCTCTACAAAGTAATTGGCTTGATGTTGTTACTGGACCATCTCCTGAATATGCATCTCCTCAGGATCCAGGAACAGCAGAATTATGTAGAGGTGGAAATGGAAAACCAGGTCCTTCTGATCCTGCAACTATAGATTATGCTGGATATGGTGGTCATGGGCAATATCCTGGAGGATCTGGTATTGTAATGATTCGTTATCCTACGTTATCCTAATTATTAATTATGGGAATTAAATCTACAAATAAACCTTATTCTTATCATGATTATCGTTCAAGATCTGGACTTGATGCTTCAAATGCACGTCCAATTGGACCAAATTTTGTTGAGGATCCACCTGGACAAGAAACATGGACAACAGTAGGTACTCATACTTGGACTGTTCCAGATGGTATTAATATGATTTCTGCAGTAGTTGTTGGTGCAGGTGGTGGATCTGGTGGAACAGGATCAAATAAAGGTGGTGGTGGAGGAGGAGGTGGAGGTCTTTCTTATGGAACTTTTCCTGTAACTGCCGGACAAACTTTAACTATGAGAATTGGAGATGCTGGAAATGGTGGTCCTCCTCCAGGAGGGTGGGGAGCTTCTGGACAACCTAGTTATATACACATATCTGGTAATCCTCCCACAACATATGCTTTGCTTGGTGGTGGTGGATCTGGTGGAGGGTATCCAACATCAGCACCATCAGGGGGTACTAGTAGTGGAACAGAAAGAGATGGTGGAGGACAAGGTGGTTCTGGTGGTGGTTCTAGTTACAATAATGCAGGTGGTGGAGGAGGTGGTGCTGGTGGTTATTCGGGAAATGGTGGATCTGGTGAAAGGGGAAATAATGGTCTTTATGGAAGTGATGCATCAGGTGGTGGCGGTGGTGGTGGAAATACTGCGTCATCATATTGTCAAGGAGGTGGTGGTGTAGGAATTATGGGTGAAGGACCTTCTGGTGGTAGAGGGTTGGGTGGTAGTCCTCCATCAGGATCTGGAAGCCCTTATGGAGGTGGATGGTATGGTGGTGGTGGAGGTTCTGACGATGATGATACATCTGCTTGGGGGCATGCAGGAGCTGATGGTGGTATAAGAATTATTTGGCCTGGTCTTACTAGATATTATCCAGATACCAATACTGCAGATGAATAGATCTAAATAATTTTAGTAATGTTTATGAAGTTATGTCATCGGGTCCTAAAAAAGGAAAATTTATACTTTATGAGTGGAATGCTATAGTTTTTAATGTTTCTGAATTAGATAAAATTAATTGGAATGATTGTCTTGAAAGTCCTGATACTATAAGAAAATCATTAGATGGAACACTGACATTTGTGCAATGGGATACAGTAAAACAACCGGATTTTGTAGGGTTATTGACAACAAGTATGGGTCCATATGATTTTCCATTTATGGAAGGATTACTTTCTACTGCTCCATGGTTTGAAGGTGGGTTCTCTGATCACTGGGAAGAAGATATTGATGATGGTGAAGATTATGGATGGGGGGTTTCAGATACTAATTAATAACTTGACAATTTGAAAAAAAATATGTATAATATTCTGAAATATATTATACATATATGGCATTTCAAACTACATGGTATTTTTCAGAATTATCTGAAAAAGTGGTAGAATTTATTGAAAGAGATTTATCAGAAGATTCTAATATTTCTGATACCCATTGGGTAGGAGGATTTGTTTGGCATTATATTGATAGAGCAAATCGTGAGAATTTTTTGTATGATCTTAGTCATCTTGATGGTGATTCAGTAAAGTTAAAAATATATAATGAAGGTGATGAGGAATCTTGGAATGTTGATGCTAAACCATCTATTGATGAGAATATTCGTAAGATCTCTTTTATAGTTCAACTTTCAGATCATAATGATTATGAAGGTGGTAATATTCAGGTTTTAGATGAAACTTCTAATATGTATAATGTTCCACGTAAACGTGGAACAGTATCTCTTTTTGATTCCACTGCACAATATCGAATGTTAAAAGTAACAAAAGGAACAAGGAAATCCTTAGTTGGGTGGGCAGTTGGAAAAAGATGGACTTGAAAACAATAGGAGAATAGAATGACTAGATCTTTTTGTCATTATGGTAGTATTCCTTCTGATATGATGGATATTATTGAAGAGGATTTGAATAAGAATTTTGATCATTTGATGCAAGTGTCAAGACTTATGGGAAATAAAGAAATTCTTGAAAGAAGAAATTCAAAAAATGCATGGGTTCCAACAACATATTGGTTGGGTGGTTTAATGTGGCATTATTTTAAGAAAGTCAATGATGAGTTTTTTAATTATAATCTTGATTGTATTGATGGAGAATCAATGCAATATACTCATTATGGATTAAATCAGAAATATGATTGGCATCAAGATGAAGGAATTAATAGTCTTTATAAACCCCAATCAAGTGGTAATAGAAATGATAATATGATTTTACAAGATTTTATGACTAATGAAGTAAAGAAAAATCGTAAATTAACATGTATCCTTCAACTTGCTAATGAGGAGGATTATGAAGGTGGTGATACTCAAGTTAGAGATATAGATAATACAATGATAACTCTTTCTAAAAAGAGAGGTACATTATTTTTCTTTGATTCGCGATTACAACATAGAGCAATGAAAGTTAAGAAAGGTTTGAGGAAGAGTTTGATTATCTGGGCAGTCGGTCCCCGTTGGAAGTAGGAGGTTATTATGACAGAACAAATGAATCAACTTCAGTGTAAAATGCAGGAGGTTCTTAATAGTGGAACTTCGTCGACAAAGAATGAACAATTTGATAAAGATGGATATTTTGTAATTAGAAATTTATGGGATCCTGAAGAACTTTATCATCCTGTTCCTAATATTAGAGGACAATTGAATTATTATGATAATAATTTAGATAATTTTACTCATTGTGAAGTTGAAAATCAAGTAGAAGGATCAATTGCACGTTATTGGTATCCGCAATATAGAAATATTCATATTGGTATTCGTAAAAAATTAGAAGAAGTGATTGGTAGGAAACTTTATAATACCTATTATTATGATAGATTTTATTTTCCTGGACAAGCATTAACTATTCATACAGATAGAGATGCATGTGAAATCTCTGTTACTATGCATATTAGTACTAATCTTCCTGATGATTTAAAGGATTGGCCCATTAAGATTAAGACTCCTGATACCTATACAGATAAGAATAAGACTTCTATATCAATTCCTGGTGAAGAACGTTCTTGTATATTACAACCTGGAGATGGTGTGCTTTATAAAGGATGTGAGAGACCTCATTGGAGAGATCCAATGCCTATTCCAAGACGTAGGAAAAGAGATGTTATAATGAGAAGAGATAATCCAGATTATTATTATCATCAAATCTTCTTTCATTATGTTCTTGCTGACGGGCAAAGATCTCATTGTGCTTGGGATCGTAGTAGATAGGGAGATGTAATTAAATGGGTAGATTTTTAGAACTAAAAAAATTACAGGATGAATGTCCTGTTATGGTAACTAAAATACCAAAACCAATTATGAAAGAAATTGATGTTTGGGTAAAGGAAAGTAGAAGATTAAAAAATCATTCATTGAGAGAATTAAAATCTCATGAGAATGTTGGATATCTTGCTTTTGATGGAAAGAAACATAATTCATATCAATGTTCAATTCCTACATTTTTAGTTGATAATTCTTTTTGGTTAGCATGGGTATTGAGATTAACTGCAAAATATTGGGGTATGGGTCAAGATCATCGTCAATATTCGTTGAGAAAATGGATTGGTCATTTTGATACTTATGATCTATGGACTAATTTTTCATATAAAGGAGATGATAATCCTAAACATACTCATGCAGGAATGATTTCTGGTGTAATATATTACAGAAATCATGGACATCCTACTATATTTGATGATTATAATATTTCTTATGAAGGGTTAAATGGGACAATGATAATGTTTCCTAGTCAGGTTTTTCATCATGTAGATTCACAAATTATTAATAAAGAAAGAATTACTTTTGCATTTAATATAGTAGAGACTAAAACAGCAACATCTAATGGATACAAATACTCTGTTTAATAGTAAAGAATAGCAAATGATTGAAAATTTTGTAAAACTTGCATTAGAAAATGGTGGATCAATTCATCCTTTAATTATTCCTTCATCAGAATTGAAAGGACCTGCTATTACGAATCCTTCTATTTACAATGATAATGGAAGAATTCTTGTTAATCTTAGAAATATTAATTATACATTATATCATTCTGAGAAAAATATTTTTGAGCATCAATGGGGACCACTTGTTTATATTCATCCGGAAGATGATCTTCGTCTTCGTACTTGGAATTTAATTGGAGAACTTGATGAAAATATGAGATTCAAATGGTATGATTATATCGATACTTCAAAACATCCTGATAAAGAACTTTGGGAATTTGTTGGACTTGAAGATGCTCGTGTTTTTAGATGGGGTGGAAAACTTTATACTTGTGGTGTTCGTAGGGATTTGGATACTATTGGTACTGGTAGAATGGAATTGTGTGAGATTGAAATATCTAATGATAGAAAAGTTAAGGAATTAAATCAAAATCGTATTCCTGTATTGGATGGTGTTAAATCTTTTTGTGAAAAAAATTGGATACCAATTATTGATATGCCATTTCATTTTGTAAAATGGACAAATGGTACTGAAGTTGTTAAGTATGATATTGATACTGGTAAAACAACACAAGTTGCATTGAAGGAATGGAAAGATTTTGGATGTATTGATCTTCGTGGTGGTTCTCAGGTTTTGCCTTTTGGTGAATATAGATTCGCACTTGATCATGAAACTTTTTTATTTCAAAGTCCTGCTGGTAGAAAAGATGGAACATATCGTCATCGTTTTATTGTATGGGATAAGGATTGGAACATTGTTAAAGTTTCTAGAAGATTTTCATTTTTAGAAGGTGAAATTGAATTTGCTGTTGGTATGTGTGAGTATGGGGATGACTATTTAATTACTTTTGGATTTCAAGATAATGCTGCATATTTGGTTAGAATAAGTCAGAAATTTGTAAGGGAGTACATTTTCAATGATTATACAGATTAAAGATATTGTAAAAAAATATAATATGAATATTTCTGGAATTATTCATATTGGAGCTCATTATGGAGAGGAATTAGAAAGTTATATTGATATTGGTATTAGTGATATTATGATGTTTGAACCTTTGAAGGAAAATTTTGAGGTTTTAAAGAAGAAAGTATTATTATACCCAGAAGCGAATATTAAAAAGTATCAAGTAGCATTGGGGAATAAAAATAGTACTATTACTATGATGCTTGCAAGTAATAATTTACAAAGTAGTTCTGTTCTAAAACCAAAACGACATCTAGATTTATATTCTGATATTGTTTTTGATAGGACTGAAGAGGTTGAGATGCAAAAACTTGATGATTATAATTGTAATAAATTTAACTTTATTAATATGGATGTTCAGGGATATGAACTTGAAGTATTGAAAGGATCTCAAGAAACTCTTAATCATGTTGATTATGTTTATTGTGAAGTGAATAACGATGAAATCTATGAAGGAAATGCATATATTGGAGAAATTGATGAGTATCTATCAAATTATGGTATGAAAAGATTTGAAACTTTTTGGTGGGAAGATTCTGGTTGGGGAGATGCTCTTTATATAAAAGTAAAATGAAAATTGCAGTTTGTGTTTCTGGTGGGGTTAGATATCCTCATTTGGGACTTCAAAGCATTTCAAAAATTATTCCTAATGAGGGTGTAAAAGTTTTTATACATACATGGCAAATAAATGATCGTGAAGGGTTCATAAAAACTCTTCATGGTATGGAGTATAAAGAATTTGATAGAATAGTTGATGATAATATATCAATTTTATTGAATGAATATAATCCTACAGATATAGTATTTGAGGATTATGAAGAAACAAAACACAAATTTGAAGAATTATATGAGTCATTAAGTTTTCTTCCTGTTCCTGAGGGACAATTTGCACGAACTGATGTTGGTCCTATCAGCATGCATTATTCAATTTATCGTTGTAATCAATTAAAAATTGAGTATGAAGAAAAGAATAATATAGAATTTGATTGGATTATTAGAATGAGAACTGATAGTGAATTTAAATATGATTTGAATTTAGAATCACTATTTCATGATCTAAATATTCCTTCAGGTGAAAATTGGAGAGAGGATGGAATAAATGATCAGTTTGCTATAGGAAGATCAAAGATTATGGATTTATATTCAAATCTTTATAATAATTTTGAAAATTGTCAGGATAATCAATATTATCCAGAATCTATTTTTAATTCATATTTAAAAAAAATGGAATTGGATATTTGTAGAATTGATTTTCCTGTTAAAATTAATAATGGGCAAGATTTTAGAAAAGTATGGTATCCTGAGTTAGTGGAATGGTAATTTTATGAAATATAATGACTATATCATATAATCAGATAGGTAATAATGGACGTTTGGGAAACCAGATGTTTCAATATGCTGCTCTTAAAGGAATATCTGTAAAACATGGGTATTCATATTCAATACCTTCAAAGGAATTGATGTTGACTACTTGTTTTCAAATTCCTAAAACTGCAGACAATAATAATACTTTATTATATGCACATAATATTTTTGAATATAATCAAAAAATTATTGACGAGTGTCCAGATAATGTTGATTTATGTGGATATTTTCAATCAGAAAGATATTTTAAACATATTGAAGATGATATAAGAGAAGATTTTACTTTTTATGAAAATATTTGGAATCCTTGTTATTCTTATATCAAAGGAATGTTTGGGTTTGATGTTATTTCTCTTCATGTTAGAAGAACAGATTTTCTTACAGATGTTCAATTTTATTCATTAGATATGAACTATTATAATAGTGCGTTAGATAATTTTTCTAAAGATTTACCTGTCATGGTTGTTAGTGATGATCCTCAATGGTGTAAAAATATGTTTAAAGATGATCGGTTTTTTATTTCAACATCAGAGAATATGTATATTGATTTGTGTTTAATGTCTTTATGTAATTATCATATTATTGCTAATAGTACTTTAAGTTGGTGGGGGTCTTGGTTATCTGAGAGTAAAAAAACAATTGCACCAAAGCAGTGGTTTAATCCAAATGGTAAATATAATGATTGGAGCACAGAAAATTTGTATTTAGAAAAATGGCAAATTATTTAAAAAATAATAATCATAGTGAATATAAAATATGAAAATTTTATATGTTTATAATTTTACATATCCAGATTATCAATCAGATACTGTTTATCATGGTTTAGTTGATAGTGGATTTGAGGTATATGAGTCTCATTATCCACAATATATGATATTTGGATATGATTTTAAAAAAGAAAATGTATATAAAGATTTGTCAAGATCAATATATGGTGGAATGCTTGGCACTGCATTTACTTTGTATGGAAAGTTAAATTATACTCCTAGAGTTGAATCTAGCAGTGTTATTAATGATAAAATAAGATCTAAGTTTTATGATTATATCATTTATGGATGTGTTTATACTCATGAAGGAATGTTAAGAAGGCAGTGTTTAGATTATTTTGATGAGGTTATTAAATATTATCCGAAAGATAAAATTCATTTTATTGATGGTTCTGATAATTCTTGGAATTTTGCACATTCAAGTGGAATATCACCTTATGGAACTGTTTGGAAGAGTGAGTTGGAGAATATTGGTGCAGCAAATCCTATTTGTTTTGGTATACCCGAATCACAATTAATTCAAGAAAATCCTATAAAAGAAAAAGTATTTGCTGATATCATTCCTGGAAGAAAGGAGACTTATGTTTATTCGGATGAAGAGTCTTATTATAAAGATTATGCGATATCACATTATGGAATAACATGGAAAAAGGGACAATGGAATTGTATGAGGCATCTTGAAATACTTGCTAATAAATGTATTCCATATTTTCCAGATATTGTGGATTGTCCTCCATTTGTTATGGTAGATTTTCCTAAGGAGATATTTAGAGAAATTAATAAATATGCCAGAAGAGGAGAAATTCATCCAGAATATAATTCAATAAATGAATATCTTTTTACCTATTTAAAAAACAATTTGACAACAAAACAAATTGTGAAAAAAATTATAAATTATTAACTAAATGAACATATTAATAACTCCAGGAAATACTGCAACACATTATTTATTGCACTGGTTGGGAAAAGAAAAAGGACGAACATTAGATGGATTAATTTACAGCACTCATACTAGATTTAAAAAAGAAGGACTGTCTATAGAATATTCTAATAATTACATAAGATATAAGAAGGGGCATAAAATTCATTATTTAATGTGTAATCCTTATGACTATATTTTAGCTTCCTTCCGTAGAGGATTTCCTAGTGAAACTTGGGTTCATTGGAGAGAATGGTGTTGTGGCGATCCAATTTATTTTAAGGTTGGTAATACAATAACTCTTAAAGAATATTTACTAAATCCTTATGATGCAGTTCAATATAAATCTCATCTCACGGGATATGTTGAGAATCCCAATAGTGAATATGAATTTTTATTCACCAAGTATGACTCATTGGGTGATATTAAAGTTCAAGAAGAGATTAGAAATTATTGGGGAGTCCCTAAAAACCATCCTAAATTTGATTTTAAGGAAAGGAAAACAAGTTGGAAAAAGGAAACAGGAGAAATAAAACAATTATTGGAACAAAAATTGGGAGAGGAATATAAATGGTTTACTAATCTTCCTGACTATTTTAAATTAAAACCTGGAGAAGTATTGTGAAGTGGAAAAAAGATCTTGTTTGTGATATCCGAACTTTTACTGAATATGATGATTTAGATTATGATCAAAATGATTTTTTTAAAAATTATATAAGTTCTGATAATTGCAAAGAAGTAACTGAGTGTAATAGATCAAATCTTTTAGATCAGTTTTTAAAGGTAAAAGATTATGCTAAAGCAATTCTTGAGATTGGTATTGCTAGAAATGATGAAGAATCATTTGTTCACGTATTGACTTCCAATAAAAGACGTGATACTATATACGTTGGTCTTGATCTTGAAGACAGGTCTTTTATAAGGGATCCAGATAATAATATTCATACTATTCAAAATAATAGTTTATATATTGATGAAAATATGAATATGTTCAATGAGTTTTGGGGAATTAAAAAATTTGATTTCATTTTTATCGATGGATGGCATAGTATTAATCAAGTTTTGAATGATTGGGAATATACTAAATTTTTAGTATCAAACGGAATAGTTGGTTTACATGATACAACTTGTCATCCAGGTCCAAATAAATTTATTAATAATTTAGATAAAAATAGATGGGATGTTATTGAAAATGCATGTCCTCAAGATTGGGGAATAGGATTTGCTAGAAAAAAAAGATATAATAATTTTATTGAGGTAAAATGAATGAATATTTTAATACCAATGGCAGGTGAGGGAACTAGATTTCCTAGAGATACTTATAAAATTCCAAAACCATTAATAGATATTGGTGGTATTACAATGATTCAAAGAGTTATTGAGTCTCTTGGATTAATTGGGGTATATCATTTTGTAATTAGAAAAGACAGTTATTATGATCAAGTTTGTACATTACTTCATAAAATTCTTCCTGATTCAAAAATAATTAGTGTAGAAGAAACTACTGAAGGACCTGCATCAAGTTGCTTGCTTTTTAAAGATTTTATTAATAATGAAGAAGAATTGGTTATTACAAATTGTGATCAAATTATGTGGTGGGATCCTGATTTATTTTTGACAAGTGCAAGGTATTATAAGTATGATGGTCTGGTAGTAACGTATAGTACAACTACTCCAAAAAATAGTTATGCAAAGATTGATAAGAGAGGGTTTGTAAATTTGATTAAAGAAAAGGAAGTTCTAAGTGATATTTCTTTAAATGGAATTCATTATTGGAGAAAGGGTAAGTATTTTGTACAAAGTACTGAAAGTATGATAGAATGTGATGATAGAGCACCTAATGGAGAATTTTATGTTGGTCCTTCATACAATCATATGATAAAAAATGGTTTGAAAGTTGGTATTCATCATATACCAAATTGGCAACATAATCCTGTTGGAGTTCCTGAAGATTTAAATTTATTTTTAGAAGAATTGTTTAATTGATATGAAAAAGAAAGAAAAATATAAATTAGATTTAAGTTCAGAAATTAGAACTTATACTGATTTTGATAATTATCAAGGATCAATAGAACATCCATATGGATATGGATTTAGGGGTTTAGATAAAAGTGGAAATGAAATTTATGATATTGAATTTTCTTATTGTAATAGATATCATCTTTTGGAGCAATATAATAAAGTTTATGATAATGCTAAATCTATTCTTGAAATTGGTGTTGGGAGAAATGGAGAAGAATCATCTTGTTATGTTTTTTTAAATAATAAAAAGAAAGAAACAATTTATGTTGGTATAGATATTGCTGATAAAACTTTTTTAAACGATACTGAAAATAATGTATATACTATTCAAAATGATAGTGCGAAGTATGATGAAAATTTAAAAATTTTTAAAAAAATTGGTGTAGAAAAATTTGATTTTATTCATATTGATGGAATGCATACTATTAATGGAATGATATGGGATTGGGAATATACAAATCTTTTATCTAGTAATGGTATAGTTGCTATTCACGATGTTTCTGCACATGTTGGACCTAGAAGATTTGTAGAAAATATAGATAGAAATAAATGGAATTTAATTTTTAATGCTTGCCCTAAAGATCATGGAATTGCATTTGCTTGGTTGAAAAAATAATGAAAATTACAAAGATTTCTGATTATTTTCGTGGTTGGTTTATTGGAAATTTTGAACCAACACTATTAAAAACAAAAGATTTTGAAGTTGGATTATTAACTCATAAAAAAGGAGAACATTGGAGTTCACATTATCATGAAAAGTCTATAGAATATAATGTTTTGGTGCAAGGTAAAATGGTAGTACAGGGAAATGAATTGAATACTGGAGATGTTTTTGTTTTTGATAAGGGCGAAATTGCAGACCCTGTTTTTCTTAAAGATTGTACTGTCTTATGTGTAAAAGTTCCATCTATTCCATCCGATAAAATTATAATTTAAAATGAATTTTTTTAGAGAATTAACTGAAGCAGAAAAGAATCGTTGTGTTGTTGCAACGTATTATATTGAGACACATTCGGATTTAGGTAATCTTCGAGATGCTGCATGGGCATTAGCTATTGGTCAGAGTGTAGGAAATCCAAAAGTTCGTAATCGATGGGAGACTGATGACTTGTTTGAACTTTCATCATGTGTAATTTATGATGATGAATATAAACTTTCTAGAATGAATTCTGGTGAGGTAAAGATTGGATTTCCTAAAGTTAATACTGATTGGGAAGGAGATGGTATTTCACATCTTTTCTGTCAACTTATGGGTGGGCAATTAGATATTGATGTATTTAAAACTTGTCGTCTGAGGAAAGTTGAATTTCCTGTTGATGTGGAGAGTAGTTTTATGGGACCACGATTTGGTATTATTGGTATTCGTGAATTTACTGGATGTTACGATAAACCATTATCAGGTGCTATTGTAAAACCAAAAACTGGCATTTCTCCAGAAACTTTGGGTGAAATGGTTAAAGAACTTTTAGATGGTGGTGTTGATTTTATTAAAGAAGATGAGATTCTTGCTAATCCTTCTTTTTGCAGTCTTGAAAAAAGAGTTGAACTAATTTCTAATATTGTTAATGAATGTGGTCGCAATGTGATGTATTGTTTTTGCATTAATGGAGATCCTCATACTATTCTTGATAGGACTAGATTTGTTGCAGAAAATGGTGGTAATGGAATTCATATTAATTTCTGGTCTGGTATGGGTGTTTATAATTCTGTACGTAAATTAGATCTTCCTTTGTTCATTCATTTTCAAAAGAGTGGTGATAAGATCATTACAGATAAACGTCATAACTTTGGTATTGATTGGAATGTAATTTGTGATCTTGCTGGTTTGATGGGTGTTGATACTATTCATGCAGGTATGTGGGGTGGGTATTTAAGTGATGATGAACATGAATTACGTCAGACTTTAAATATACTTCATACTAGAAATGTTGTACCTGCTTTAAGTTGTGGTATGCATCCTGGGGTTGTTAATAAGATTAGAGAACTATTTGGTACGGATTTTCTTGCAAACTGTGGTGGTGTTGTTCATGGACACCCTGGAGGAACTCTTTCAGGTGCTCTTGCTATGAGACAAGCAATTGACATGAAATTTGGTAAAGAGTATAATGATGCTATTGCAAAATGGGGATTAATTGAGTGATTATTATTGCACATCGTGGTAATATAGATGGCCCTGATTCATTACAAGAAAATCATCCTGACTTTATTGATGATGCATTAAAACTTGGTTTTGATGTTGAAATTGATTTGAGAATAAAGGATGGTGATTTTTATTTGGGGCATGATAAACCCACTTATAAAGTTTCTCTTGAGTGGATATATAAAAGAAAAGAAAAACTTTGGATTCATTGTAAGGATAGAGAATCACTTGATAATTTGTCAAGTAGTTATATAGATTTTCATTATTTTTATCATACAACGGATCAATATACACTAACAAGTCATGCTATTGGGTGGATTTGTTTGGCACAGCTTCCAATTAAAAATGCTATTATAGTTCTTCCAGAAGAAGTATCATTTTATGATGACTATGATAGAATATTACAATGTAAAGGTATTTGTACTAATAAACCTATTTTCTATAAAAAAGAGTTGAATGGTTATGAATAAAAGTATTTCTATAATTGCTGCTTGTAAGAATAGAGTTGATCCTCTTAAAGTATCATTAATGTCATGGTTATCTTTTGATCAAGTAAAAGAAGTTATTATTGTTGATTGGAGTTCTGATGAACCAATTAATTACTTAACGAAATTTGATTCTAGGGTTAAAGTTATAAGAGTAGATAATAAGGAATATTTTAATCAACCACAACCATTAAATCTTGCTGCAAGTATTGCTACTGGAGATTATATTTTTCATCTTGATGGTGATCATATTATTAATCCATATAAGAATTTTATCCCAAATAATCTTCCAAAAGACGATGAATTTTTTTGTGGTGAATTGGATACTAAAAATAATATTGAATATTGGAATGATGAATTACAATATAATGTTATAAATGTTGAACAAGATACAGATGATTATCAGGAATATCTTTATAGGTATTCTTCTTTTTATAGGTATTTGGTAGGTATGGTTTTGGTTAAAGCAGACCATTTTCGTTCTGTTGGAGGATATAATGAAAAACTTGGTGATTGTTATGCATATGAAGATGTGGAACTTTATAAAAGATTAGAAGTTTATGGATTAAAAAAAATAAAACATTCTGTAAGATCTTATGAATTTATTCATATACCACATGGGGATGATCATAGGATAAAGAATTTTAAAGGGTTTGAAGGACAAGATGATTATACAAATCAAATTAATAATGATTTAAGTCCAGAGTTTTCTGGAGATGAATTAAGATGGCAAGTTGAATATGCTATATCTGAGCATCAGACAAAATTAAATAAGTCTATGATTGGAGAAATTTCTGATTATAAAGTAAATAATAATACGAAATGGGAAATTACAAATATTGATGATCAAAATTATTATGCTATAGATATTACTTTTGATAAAAATTCTATAAAAAAAATTAATCTTCCATTAGTTAGGTATATATCATTGGAAGAAAGTTTTGATAGAAGATTAGAACTTGAAAATTCTTTTAAAAAATATGGAATTAAGTTTAAATCTTATATTTCAAAAAGATTCCATAAATGTAATGATAAAGTAACAGGAATTCATGTTGATAGTTTGAATGATGGTACTAAAGGGTGTGCAATATCTCATTTAAAAATGATTAAAGATTGGTATGATAATACTGATGAAGATTATGCGTTTTTTGCTGAAGATGATTTAAGTTTAGAAACACTTAAGTATTGGGGTTTTACTTGGGAAGAATTTATTAAGAAACTTCCAGAAGATGCTGATTGTATTCAGTTACTTACTGTTAGGAAAGATTATGAAACATTTAAGATACGTAAAAGGGAATGGTGTGATTGGGGAGCTACTGCATATATTATTAATAGAGATTATGCAAAGAAAATTATTGATACTTATATTAAAGGTAATGAGTATCATTTAGAAATTCCAAATCTTGATATACAACCATTAGTTGAAAATTTAATTTTTTGTCTGGGTGATACTTATACAATTCCAATGTTTGTGGAAAATATTAATTTTATTTCAACATTTAAAGATCGTGATGATGATGTAAATAATGGTAGTAAAAATAATCATAAACATGCTTCTGAGATAGTTCTTAATTGGTGGTCAAGAAAACATCTTAAAATTGATAAGGTTGAAAAAACCGAATTAGAAGAATTAATAACTAAATATTCTTTTGATACTGAAAATCCAGAAAATAATTTTAATCTTGGTGTATATTATTATGATAATGGACATACTGCTCCTGCTCTTTCTTATTTTTTAAGGTGTGCAGAGAGAGCAAATGAAACTGATCCTGATTTAGCTTATGAGGCATTGATAAAAGGATCTTATTGTTATTTTAAACAAGGAACAAGAGACCAGAGTGGTAGAGGATTATTATGGCAAGCACAAATGTTTTTGCCTATGAGACCAGAAGCATATTTCTTACTTGTAAGATATGCAGAAAATATGCAATGGTGGCAAGATTGTTATTCTACTTCTGAATTGGCATTAATGACATGTGATTTTAATTTAAAACCTCTTAGAACGAATGTTGAATATCCAGGTAAATGGGGACTTATCTTTGAGAAAGGTCTTGCTTCTTGGTGGTGGGGTAAAGTAGAAGAATCAAGAACTTTATTAGAATCTATTTTGAAAGAATATGGTTTAGAATTAAATGATGAACAAAAGAAAGTTGTAGTTTCTAATATTAAAAAGATTGGTGGTAAAGTCGATGATCATTGAGTGATTCTCTATATATTATGAAAAATTTATTATAAGGAATAAAAAAATGACAGATCAAAAAGTTGATATTGTTATACAAGGTAGGTATGATAGTTATACTGATGAAATTATAGAATCGTATTTACAACTTCCATTTTTGGGAAATTTAATTGTTTCTTGTTGGGAAGATGATAAACCAAATTTAGATTTTTCTGGAGTACAATTTGTAAGGAATAAGTATCCTTTTTCTTTTGGAACTGATAATAAAAATTTACAAATTGTTTCATCATTAAATGGGTTGAAATTGTGTAATAGTAAGTTTTCTATAAAGACTAGATCAGATCAAAAATTTACACATGAAAGTATGCTTTCAATGTATGATTATTACATTAATAATTCAAAGACAGAATATAATTATAGAAAACCTGATTTTTATATAATGATTTCAGGAATTTATAATAATTTATTATTTCATCCTAGAGATCATATATTTTGGGGATATACTGAAAATTTAATAGAATTGTTTGATATTCCGTTAGAATATAATTCTGTTACTGATAGGGTAAAAGTAAAAAAAGAAGATCTTTGGAAATATTATAAATTTTATACAAGAACTGAAACATATCTTGGATCTAATTATGCTTCTAATTTTTATGAAGATATGAAATTTTATTTACTTGAACCTGAAAAATATTTTTATGATGGCGCACCTCATTGGCATGATATGTTTAAACTTAGTCTTGAAATAGTACCACAAATTTTTAAATCATTTCCTGAACGATGTATAGATTTTAACTGGGTAAAATTACAACAATCAGATTTTAATTTTAGTATAGTTGAAGAAAAAATGATGAATGATTCAGAAAAAGGTTATTTTAATGTTGCAGATTATTCGGAGGATTAAATGAATTTTATAGTTTATTCAAAAAATGGATGTCCATATTGCACAAAAGTTAAAAATGTGTTAGAGTTAACGGGACAAAAACATATGGTTTATCTATTGGATAAGGATTTTACTAAACAACTATTTTATGAAAAATTTGGTGAAGGATCTACTTTCCCGCAAGTTATTTGTGATGAAAAAAATTTAGGAGGATGTGTTGACACAATCAAATTTCTTAGAGAACAAAAAGTTATCTGAGAGTCCTATAAATAAACGTAAATCCCATGAAGTCAATCGTGGGATTGAATTGATGCTTAGTGGAGGTAAAAAGAAGCAACCAAAATTATTTCATATTTTTTTTGAAAAGATGATTTACTTTTTAAATAAAGAAGTAGATATTTATTTTGAATTTTCTTTTCATATAAGAAATAAAAAAAATAATAGTTCCCTGTAGAAAGAATAATGTTAGCAACTAGTTTAGTTTTTGGTTCATTATTGATGATTATGTTTTTTATATTGGGAACACTTATTGGTTGGACTGCAAGGCAATATATGATGAATTATAGGGAAGTTCCTATACCACATCCCGAAATGTTTGATAATCAAGGAAATTTAATTACTGATGAAGTAATTGCATTTAATTTTGAAAATTATAGTGAGGACAATCAAATTGAAGAAAATGACGACTAAAAAAATTACACCTATTCCAGAACTTGCAGTAAATCCATTTATTTTTGAAGTTCTTGAATTAGTAACAAAACAAAGAACAATTGCAAGAAAAGTAGAAGTTCTTAAAAAATATAAGCATCCATCTTTAGTTTCACTTTTTGTTTGGAATTATGATCCAAAAATAAAATCTTGTTTACCAGAAGGTGATGTTCCTTATGCTGGTACTGATGAACAAGGATCTTTTAGTTTAACACTCGGACAAAGAGTTGAAGATGCTGTTAAAAAAATGGAAGAACTTGGTAGTAAATCATTAGGATCTCAGGATCAAGGTCATACTTCAATTCGTAAAGAGTATGTAAAATTTTATAATTTTGTTAAAGGTGGAAATGATGCATTGAGTGGTCTTCGTAGAGAAACAATGTTTATTAATATTGCATCAGGACTTCATCCACTTGAGGCAGAAATTTTACTTTTATGCAAAGATAAAAAACTTCAAACAAAATATAAAATCGATAGAAAAGTTATTTCAAAAGCATATCCAGAAATTCAATGGCGTGATGGGTTTAAATTATGAGTGATTCTGCAGTAGTTCCTGAACAGGAACAAACAAAAAAAGAAAAAAGTGATGTAAAATCTTGGACATCAGAGGAAAAAGAATTATCTAAAGAAAGATATGGATGTGAAATTATATTTGAAAATGGAACTTGGAATCAAGTTAGCACAAAAAATTGTCCAAATGATTCACAAATTGTAACATATATTATTGATAATAAGGTACGTTATGATCTTACTCGCAGTCAAAAAGAATCTAATATTTTTGATATGTATTGGGATAAATTTAAGAGTGGTTTGAAGAGTATCAAATATGGAAATGGTAGAATTAGTCCAATATTATGGGGCAATAAACCAAAAAAAGAAAAAGAAAAAAAGAGAAAATGAAAGATAAAAAAATAAAAAATCAAATAGATTCAATTATTCGTGATGAAATTCAAAATGTTATAAACGAGTATGTAGATACTCAAGAAAATAATAAAGATGATTTGAAATTTGTTGATAATACTGATACTGATAATTTAAAAGTTAATCTATCTAATATTGAAATAGATAAAATTATTAAGGAATATAAGAAAATTAAAAAAAATCAAAAAAATTCTAATCTCCATCAAGTTAAACTTCTTGATAGTCATGGGAATTATTTAAAATGAGTATGAAGGAGATTGGTCTGAAGATTCAATTTTATTATCCAGAGGGTGATGATAAGAAATTTCAGAAGCAAGTGCCTTGGACTGATGAAGAATGTCTTTTAATTTGTTTGGATAATTGTAGAAATCTTGCTGGAATGGATAAGAAATAGGTTGAACGTCTTATTCAAGAAAGGTTAGATCTTCCTAAAATGTTTCCTAATCGTTTAATAAAATTATGAAAATAGGAGTAATGTGTTCTGGTAATGGAACAAACTTTGAGAACATAGTAAGAACTTGTAGAGAGGATGAAGTTGTGGTTATGGTCCACAATAAAGAGAAGTGTGGTGCAGCGAAAAGAGCAGATAAATTAGGAATACTTCATACTTATATTAAAAGTAAAAATGAGGGATTAATAATTGATGTAATGAAAGCATGGAAGGTTGATCTTATTGTTCTTGCAGGATGGATGAGGATTATTTCTTCTAAACTTATTAAGGCATTTCCAGATAGAATTATTAATATACATCCATCATTACTTCCAAAATATAAAGGATTGCATGCTGTTGAACAAGCATTAAAGAGTGGTGATACAGTAACTGGATGTACAGTTCATTATGTGACAGAAGAACTTGACTCTGGTGCTATAATACGTCAATCAAGAGTTCATATTTTTCCTCATGATACTCTTAAATCATTGACTAAAGTTATTCAACAAAGAGAACATGAAATTTTACCTGAGGCTATTGCAGATGTTAAGCACAAAATACAGACTTGAATTAATTGATATATGTTGTCGTATGATAACAACTGATGGTGATCAAGTTACTTTAGATGAAAGAATTTGGTTGAATAAATTATGCGAAAAAAATTTACATGCAAGAGAATTGCGCAATGCTTTGTTGTGTCCTTATAAAGTAGAATGATTAATAGATATACATTACCCGAAATGGGTCAAATTTGGAATGATAATGCCAAATATAAAAGTTGGTTGGATGTAGAAATTGCTGCATGTGAAGCTAATTATCAATTAGGTAATATTTTAGAAGAGGATATAATTGAAATTAGAAAAAAGGCATCTTTTGATATTGAAAGAATTTTGGAAATTGAAAAAGAAGTAAAGCATGATGTAATTGCATTTTTAACTAATGTAAATGAATATGTGGGAGATGCAGGTCGTCATATTCATGTAGGTATGACTAGTAGTGATGTATTAGATACTGCTTTATCATTACAACTTAAAGCATCTGTAGAACTTTTAAAAAAAGAAAATATTAATCTTCAAAATGTTCTTCGTGATCTTATGAATGAACATAAGGATACTGTGATGATTGGTAGATCTCATGCTATTCATGGAGAACCTATTACGTTTGGATTTAAGTTAGCAGGATGGTTAGCGGAAACTAATCGTAATACTGATAGATTACAAAGATTAGAAAAAGAAATTTCCGTAGGTCAAATTAGTGGTGCTATGGGAACATATGCCAATACTGATCCAGAGGTTGAGAGAATTGCATGTGATATATTAGGTCTTACTCCTGATGTTGTTAGCACACAAATTATTTCTCGTGATCGGCATGCTGATTATATTCAAACACTTGCATTGATTGGTTCTTCATTGGATAGGTTTGCTACTGAGATTCGTAATCTTCAGAGGTCTGATGTACTTGAAGTTGAAGAAGGTTTTTCTAAAGGGCAGAAGGGGAGTTCTGCTATGCCACATAAAAGAAATCCAATTAGAAGTGAAAGAATTAGTGGATTATCAAGAGTATTGCGTAGTTATGTTGTAGGAGCACTTGAAAATGTAACATTATGGCATGAACGTGATATTAGTCATAGTTCTATTGAAAGAATGATGTTTCCTGACTGTTCAATTACACTTCATTTTATGTTAAGAGAAATGTTTGAAGTGATTAAAGATCTTAATGTATATCCACATAATATGAATCGTAATATGAATGTATATGGATATGTTGTTTTTAGTCAGAAAGTTTTATTAGATCTTGTTAAGAAAGGAATGATTAGAGAAGATGCTTATAAGATTGTGCAAGAGTGTGCTCATTCGGCATGGAATGTTGATGGTGGTAGTTTTATTGATAATATTAAAGAAAATGTTAAAGTAAGAGAATATTTGAATGATTCTGAGTTATTGGAATGTTTTAATACTGATAAAGACAGATCAAATTTAGATTTTATTTGGGCAAGATTGTAGTGATAGAAAAGTTTTGTAATACTTTAGAAGGTTTATATGATAATTGGAAACAATCTTCCAAAAATCCTATAAAATATTCTTATTGTCATCTTTATTGGGAACGTATTGGTGAAAATGAATTAATTTCAAAACAATGGTATGAATCTGAAGGAAAAGATAATCCTTATAGAAATCGTTGGCATCGTGTTAATATTAAAAATGACACTATTGTAGTTGAGAATTGGTCTCCTGAATGGAAAGATCATAATTCATGTTGTGATATGTTATTTTTTGCTGTTGAAGATTATTATACTGGTATAGTTTCTACTCGTAATTGTATAGTTAATGGTGGAACGGTAAAGAGTATGGTAGAATTTGATGGTAAATCATACAAAAGTAAAGATCAGGGATGGAAAGATGGTAAAGTAGTATGGGGAAGTGATTTTGTCTATGAATTTGAAAAAAAAGAGAATACTTATAAATAAGTCTAAAAAAATATGTTAAGTAGAGATTGTCGATTGAGACTTACTGGAATTGTTTGTAGAATTAGACTTTATCGGGAAGTATCTTTGGAGGATATGATATGGTATAATGAGTTGATTAAAAATGATGAACAAGCAGAATTTATTTTGGAGAGTTTTATTAAATGATGAAATATTTTGAACTTGAAGACGAAATAGAAAAAAGAATTGAGGAAAGAGAAAAAATTAAAGCATTTAAAGATCGTTCTGCTTTTCTTTTACGGGATAGAAAATTATATGGAATTAAATTTTGGGATGCAAAGGGGAGTGGAAGAATAGTTAAGGGTAAAAAGATTTATAAAAAATAAAATTGCATCATATATTACATTTTTATTTGACTATATATTAATATATGTGTTAAAATGCGCATACGTTCAACCCATTAAGGGTCGCAAGTAAGCCGACGAGGAACGGATCGTTCATCCTATGTTTTTATTCATTTTGCCATTATTGATTATGAGTGCAGTTACTTCAGTATCTGCAACAGAGTATCTTCTTTCTTGTAAGGATTATGATTGGCTTGTTAATAATTTAGAGAAATCTAAAGTTATGTCTCCAGCCGAACAAATTGACATTAAACTTACAATGATGGAACAAACTAATCCAAAGTGTTTTGAAGAATAGGACGCATTGCCGACAGAAGGAACGGACCTAAAAATCCAATTACTTTAGGAGTAAACCAATGGCACAAGTTACTTATCGTGGTATTAAGTACGATACAGAAAATCGCCCTAATCAGAAAAAGTGTGAAACTAAAACCTTTGTACAATCTTACAGAGGTGTTAAGCATACAGAAGTTAAAACTGTATGTGTATAAAATAGTTACTTACTTATATATTTTAGAGACTCTCCTTGACAGGAGGGTCTTTTTTATAGTATAATACATAGGGGAAAGAGAAATTTTATGGAAAAAGAAAGACTTAAATTAATTGTTAAAAATCTTAAGTCTCTAGTAAATGCATTAGAGTCTGAGGTATATTCGGATATTGATTCTTATCGTAATTCAAAAGCATTTTCTCCACAAATTGCTGAATATGATGAGAGTTTTGACGATGATGATGGGTATCCAGATTGATTATGAATTCAGAAATTAAATTAGTAAGTGTTACTCCTGATGCTGAAAAGCATATGGCATATGTTGCCAGAGTATCTAATCCTAAAAATCAGGATAATGAGAAGTTTTCAGGTCTTTTAAAATACTGTATTAATCATGGTCATTGGTCTGTATTTGAGCAGGCACATATGACAGTGGAGATTAATACTACTAGAGGACTTGCTGCACAAATTTTACGTCATCGTTCTTTTACTTATCAAGAATTTTCTCAGAGGTATGCTGATAGTAGTTTGTTAGATGAAATTATACCTGTTCCTGAATTAAGAAGACAGGACACAAAAAATCGTCAAAATTCTACAAATGATTTGGATGCTAAACTTAGATGTGATTATGAAATAGGAATTAAAAAGCATTTTGAGCAGGCGATGTGGTTGTATAAGGATATGTTAAAAAATGGTGTTGCAAAAGAATGTGCAAGATTTGTGCTTCCTCTTGCTACTCCTACAAGACTTTATATGACTGGTTCAGTGAGATCATGGGTGCATTATATTGAGTTAAGATCTGCTCATGGTACTCAGAAAGAACATATGGAGATTGCTGAAGGAATTCGTTCTATTTTTAAGGAACAATTTCCAACAGTTTCAGAGGCTCTTGCATGGACGTAAAGGTTGTTGATAATTTTTTAGATAAGATAGATTTTAAGAAAGTTAAAAAAAGAATTCTTGGTTCTTCATGGATTCTTCAACATAGCTGTAGTGATATTGGAGATAAGGAGCAATTTGACTTTTTAATGTTGGATGTAACAAATAAAAAATTTTATAATAAGTATTTGTTTAATAAAGTTAAGAAACATTTGGATGGTGAATACGAATTAGAACGAATCTATTTTAATGGTCAATGGTCTGGAAGAGAAGGTAGTTTTCATTCAGATAATTGTGATGTAACTGGACTGTTCTATGTAAGTGATTATGAATATGGATGGGGTGGGTTCACTGAGATTATGACATCAGTATCTCAATCAACTATTATTCAGCCTCTTCAAAATAGATTACTTATTTTTCCTGGAAGGATTATGCACAAAGGATACTCATTTTCTTATCAGAAGTGTCCTATGAGAATTAGTTTAGCATTTAAGTTACATACTCTCTAAATAAAAACACATAGATTTATATTGATATGCCTACTTATCCTCTTATTAATAAAGAAACTGGTGAGAAGAAAGAACTTTCTATGCCAATGACGGCATATGATCAATGGCGAAAGGATAATCCTGATTGGGATAAAGACTGGCAGGCAGGTGTTGCTGGAGTTGGTGAAGGTAGTGATTGGAGGAAGAAATTAGATGGAGGTTGGAATGAAGTATTAGATAGAGCTTCAAAACAACCTGGTGCAACTGTCCGTAAATATCGTGATTATAGTTTTTAAATGCCAAGAAAAAAGAAAGTAGATCAACCAATAGGTGTCGGATTAACGGCAAAACATATGAGAAGAAGAAAACCAATTAATAATGATTTTTTAGTTGATATAAGTCCTCTTACTGATAATCAAAAGAAATTATTTGATTCTTATAATGAAGATAAGAATTTAGTTGCTTATGGTGCTGCTGGAACTGGCAAAACATTTATTACTTTATATAATGCTTTAAAAGATGCTCTGGATGAAACAACTCCGTATGAAAAAATATATATCGTAAGATCTCTTGTTGCTACTAGAGAAATTGGATTTCTTCCTGGTGACCATGAAGATAAATCTACTCTTTATCAGATACCATATAAGGCTATGGTAAAGTATATGTTTGAAATGCCTACAGCAGTAGATTTTGAAATGCTTTATGGTAATCTTAAAGTACAAAATACAATAAAGTTTTGGAGTACATCTTTTCTTCGCGGAACAACTCTTGACAATTCGATTATTATTGTTGATGAGTTTCAAAATTTAAATTTTCATGAACTTGATAGTATAATGACAAGAGTCGGATCTAATTCTAAGATTATGTTTTGTGGTGATGCTAGTCAAACTGATCTTACTAGATCTAATGAAAAGAATGGAATTTTTGATTTTATGAAAATTTTAAGAATTATGCCATCTTTTGATATAATTGAGTTTCAATTAGATGATATTGTTCGATCAGGACTTGTTAAAGAATTCCTAACTGCTAAGTATCAGTTAGGAATGTGAATTTTATATTTGACTAAAATTTAATTATCGGTTATAATGTAGGTGTAGAGAGGTTTTAATGTAGGTGTAGAGAGGTTTTAATGTTTAATCATGTTGACTTGAATCTTTGTCCATTAGAGAGGGAGACTATTGAAGGTGTAAGATATTATAAAGTTCCTGATTTTGAGGAATACATTAAGTTAGTATCAATTACATCAATAACTAGTCATTTTAATAAAGAAATTTTTATTAAATGGAGAAAAAAAGTTGGAAATGAAGAAGCAGATCGTATTACTAAAGCGGCAACAAGTCGTGGAACTGATATGCATACTCTCACTGAATATTATTTAAAAAATGAAGAACTTCCTAATGTTCAACCTATTTCTGAGTTTTTATTTAAGATTTCTAAATCAAAACTAAATAATATAGATAATATTTGTGCTATAGAAAATTCTCTATATAGTAGAGTCTTAGGTATTGCTGGAACAGTTGATTGTATTGCAGAATATAATAACGAATTAGCAATAATCGATTTTAAAACATCAAAATATCCAAAACCAAAAAAATGGATTGAAAATTATTTTGTTCAGTGTGCAGCATATGCTTGTATGTTGTATGAATTAACTGATATTGCAGTTAAAAAATTTGTAATTATCATGGCGTGTGAAAATGGAGAATGTGTTGTTTATGAAGAATACGACAAATCAAAGTACATCAAATTACTCAGCAAATACATTAGAAAATTTGTTGAGGATAAATTGGGATTATATGAAAGTAAATAACGAATTAGAAGAGGCACTAGAGAATAAATTTCTTACTCCCTCAAAGTTTGCAATGGAAATTGAAAAGATCGCTGCAGAAGATAAAATTAATTATATTGATGCTATCTGTCAATATTGTGAAATTAATGATCTTGAAGTAGAATCTGTTACTAAATTAGTTTCAAAACCTTTGAAGGAGAAATTAAAATGGGATGCAACACGTCTTAATTTTATGAAACGAACTTCTAGAGCAAAACTTCCAATATAAGGGATTTAAAAATTTTATTTGTAATTATGATTAGTATATGAAAGTGACACCTTTTGAAACATACCAATCTTATCTCTCTATGAAGAGTCATTTTACTAATCCTAAATATGACTTTTTTAAGTATGGAGGAAAATCACGTGCTACAATATCTTCTTTTAATAAACGAAAAGATAAGTATTGGTTTGAAAAAACTTCTAGAAAATATTCAGATCAAGAAATATTAAATTTTTTATTATCGAATTTTGTATCTACTGATAACCCACAAAACTTATGGATTGGAGAAATTATCAATTCTGGAGAAAGGATATACGCAGATTGGATGAAAAGGAAACAGAGTTTGACATACTTGTTCAAGGAACAATCAAAACAATTATTTTGCGAAAACAAATTAGAAGAGGTTTTCAATTGCTCGAAAGGACATCCTTTAATTCTAAAAAGATATCTGGGTGGAGAAATTTCACTAGAAACATTTATAATACTGGAAAAAATTTTTTCCTTTCAAAGTAAATTTGATAAAAAATTACAAGATCCTGTATGGGAACTTGTTAGTTTAAAGATTAAAAAATACTTACCTTTTTTAAGTATTGATGTATTTCATTATAAAAAGATATTAAGAGATATAATTAACGAATGATTTGATATTGCTATTTTTGATTATATGTGCTATAATAAATACTGTGGAAATATCCACAAATTCAATTTATCCCCCGAAATCTAAATGTCTTTCGCTAATCTTAAAAAACAATCTAAATTAGGATCTCTTACCGAAAAATTGGTAAAAGAAGTCGAAAAAATGAATAATTCTAATGGTAGTGCTGATGAACGTTTATGGAAGTTAGAAGTAGATAAAAGTGGTAATGGTTATGCTGTTATTAGATTTTTACCTGCTCCTGATGGTGAAGATCTACCTTTTGTAAAATTGTATTCTCATGCTTTTCAAGGACCTGGTGGTTGGTATATTGAGAATTCTTTGACTACTCTTGGACAGAAAGATCCAGTATCTGAATATAATACGTTATTATGGAATAATGGTACTGATTCTGGTAAAGAATTGGCACGTAAGCAAAAGCGTAAATTAACTTATATTTCTAATATCTATGTTGTAAAAGATCCTACTAATCCTGAAAATGAAGGAAAGGTATTTCTTTATAAGTATGGTAAAAAAATCTTTGATAAGATTACTGAAGCAATGAATCCAGAATTTGAGGATGAGGAAGCAATTGATCCATTCGATTTTTGGCAAGGTTCTAATTTCAAATTGAAAGCAAAGAATGTTGCTGGTTATCGTAATTATGATTCTTCTGAATTTGCACGACCTTCCGCTTCATTATTAGATGATGATGATGCTATGGAAGCAATCTGGAATAAGGAATATTCCCTTCAAGGATTTGTTACTTCTGATCAGTTTAAAACTTATGAAGAATTGAAGACTCGTTTAAATTATGTTCTTGGTACTAAAAGTGCTCTTCCTAGTCACGATCAAGAAACGTTTGAAGAAGAGCAATCATTTATGAATGATAATCAAAGTAAAACTTCAGATGTTACTTCATCAAATGAAGATGATGATACTTTAAGTTATTTTGCTAAACTAGCAGAAGAATAATCTTATGGGAGGGAAACCTCCCCTTTTTTTATGGAGTAGTATTATATGTATTTTCAGTTATGATAGTTTTTCGATCAATATATTGAGAAGATTTATCATAGAATAATTTAGTTCTCATATCTTTTAATACTTGTTGTAGATATTCTGGTTTTAATAAGTAAATAAGAGATTTTTTATTATTTAATTCTGTTTCATATTCAAAATTACTAACCCCTCTTACAGGAGTTAAAAATGCACCAAAAGTATCTGGATTAGGAATTTTAAAATTACTATCAACTTCTAATCCAGATTGTAAAATTAATCTTTTTTTAGAATCTTTAATTTCTTTAGTTTCATAATGATGAATATCATTTATATTTGTACCATAAACTCTATTACAATAATCATATAATTCTTTATTTGACAAAGGCCAATCTTCTCTTATATTAGTTATACCAGAACTTGTAATTACAACCCAATCATAAGCACTACTTCCATAAACTTCTTCTGCTATTAAGTCTGGTCTCACACCATCAATAATTTCATATTTGTTAAATAGGGTGAAAACATTTTGAAGATCATCTCTTATTTTTGCTCTTCTAAAAATATTCTTTATAAGAATATAATCTTGAGATGATTGTTTATCTGATAAGAAGGATTGGTATCTTATATTTGGTAGTTCTCTAAAATAAGTCATTAATACCCTACTCCAGTAATGCCTTTATCTTCATCATAGTCTTCAGAGTATATTGGAGATAGTTCCATAAATGATAAATCCAAAATCATATGTAATGGTGTTGCATCATGATATGCTGAATATTGTCCAGATCCAGCATAATTAACATGCATATTAGTTAAAGCACATATTTTGAATTTATTTAAAAATGGATGTTCTTCAGCACCTTGCATATACTGTATCTTAAATACATTTGGACTTTTAACAAAAAATCCACCAGTACTTGTTTTACGTGGAAGCATTTCTGTTTTGAATTTTCTTATAATTTTTTTAATATTTCCTCCTTCAGTATCATTTCTTGGCATTAAATCAAATGAAAAACTAAATGGACCTCTTAGTTGGACTCCATTAAATAATAATTCAACGTTTGGATTTACAATTTGACCAGTTGCTCTAGAAACTAGAGAGTTTATACTTACACCTTGACCACCAGCTAAAGAGTTTATACTTAAAGCCATTGCAGCGGTTTTAAAACTTTCTCTTCCAGTTTCATTTTCAATTGACTCGGTAAAGCTATCGAATACTGAAGTTGCTGTTTTAGCTACATTTTTATCTGGAGATATAGCAGCATCTGCAATATTAACACCTGCAGCCATAAGTGCATTTATTTCACTTTCTCCCCAACTTGTACCTAGACTATCTGATATTGCTTTTGGTATTGGTAATATTATACTTCCTAATGGTATTGATGTTCCGCTTTTAAGAGCATCTTCAATAGTTGTATCAGTATTTGGTAAAGTGAACCCTACTGGTGACTCATCAATACCAGCAAATCCAGGTGCTTTATATTCTAATATAGTAAATTTTATGTAGTCATCAATTCTACCTATATTTCTTTCAGGATATCTTAAAAGAAATTCGTCGTTATTACTAAGTGTGGAGGTTGGTTTTTGCGCTACTGTCATTTATCTTTTTACCTATTTATGATGAATTTTGCATAATTTATTCCTCTTAGGGTAATAAATTCCAAAGAATTCATTTCATAAAATCCATCTTGTACTTCAGGAAAGTTATATTGTCTTAATGGACTTTGACCACCTCTTAATTGCCAGTGATAATTGAATCCAATAAATGCAAGTCCAGTTCCATCTGGTCCAGATGATATAATTAATGGATAAAGATCGAATAATAGTTTTGGTGTTTTTGCATTGTATATGTATGTATAATACTTACCCATTTTTGGATAATCAACTTTAGTGTCACTAAGAGCATTTATTATGCGATTCATTAATTCTTCTGCGGATTCAGTTCCAATTAAATCTCTTTTAATTGGAATAATTCTATTATCATTTTGACCTGTTATGTCTTCAAATTTTCTATCAGGATTTGCTCTTTGATAATCAACATCATATTTGATTTCATTAATTAGTTGAGTTTTATTTAATCTACTATAGTTTGTACTTGTTGATCCAGTAGAAGTTTTGAATGTAATAAAATAAGTGGAAGCAATTTGCCTTAATTCATTATTTGTATATTCTTCTAAATTATCTTTTTCGTAACCTGTAAGTGCCATTAATTAATACCTAATTCGTCTTCTGTAATAATTTTAAATTTCCATCTACGATCATCACAGTATTCTTCAGCAACTTTCCATTTTGCTTGATTTCTTGCCCATTCTGTTACTTCAAAAATATAACCTTTTGTTTTTTTTCTCTGAACTTTTGGTTCAATAGTTTGTTTTTTAGGTTTAACTTCTATAATATATTTTTGAACACTTCCATTATTCTCACGAATTTTGACATAAAAATCTGGAAAATATCTATGGATTTTACCATCTAATGGAGAACGATATGGAAGAGAAATTTCCTCACTTCCCCATTCTAAAATATTTTTATTTTTGTCACAATAGTTCATAAATCGTCTTTCCCATAATGAACGATAAATGATATTTGTGGGGTTTCCTTTATATTTTTTGGGGTATGATGGTTGATATCTTCCTTTATATGCCATCTATTAATATTTTTAAGTATTTATTTTACTTCACCAATTACCCAAGACCTCATGCCATGTGGAGTATCAGCAATAAGACACTGAGTGTCTGCTACTACATCTTCTGGCACCACCAAACAGAATCCAATACCAAGATTGAATACATTTCTCATCTCATCTTCTGATACATTACCATGCTTGGAAATATTCTTAAAGATCTCTGGTCGTTCCCAAGCAGAGTAATCAACATCAAATGTAAGACCTTCTGGAAGGCATCGTGGAAGGTTCTCAGGCAGTCCTCCACCAGTAATATGAGACATACCAAGAACAGGAACTTCATCCAACAGGTGCTGAATAAGTGGAGCATAGATTGTGGTTGGTGTAAGAACTTCTTCTATTGGATGCAAATCAAAGAAGTCTTTATATTCATCAATACCATCACGCCTATCCCACATAAGCAAATTATTATAATAAAGGTCATTAGTTAGTTTATTAATTAAACTAAATCCATTACTATGAAGACCACTACTCTCAATACCAATAACCTTATCACCAGGTTTAATAAGGCTGCCATCAACTACATCAAACTCTTCTACAATACCAGTACAAAATCCTGCAAGATCATACTTACCATCATCATACATTCTTGGCATCTCTGCAGTCTCTCCACCTAGAAGATCCATACCCGACTGATTACATCCTTCTACAATACCTTCTATTACTGCTTCCAATACTAATGAATCTAACTTTCCTGTTGCAATATAATCAAGGAAGTATAATGGTTTAGCACCACAAGTAATCACATCATTAACACACATTGCAACAAGGTCAATACCTACACCTTTATGTGCTGGATGATTGTTTTTTAATTGTGCTATGTGCAACTTAGTACCAACACCATCAGTGCCAGAAACTAATACTGGTTTTTCATATCCGGAAGGTACTTTCATCATACCATTGAACCCACCAATAGTAGGAACAATCTTTTTAATCTTTTCTACAAAAGCATTTCCTGCCTCAATGTCTACACCGGCAGTTTTATAATCCATCACTTATCACCCAGAGTATAATTCTCCAAAGTATCTTCTTCAGCAACCTTTCTTATATCTAATGGTCTATGTAATTTTTTAAGTGCTTCTACTACCTCAGGAGTTTCTTCCCAAGACCACTCTTCTTCTTTCCCTTTCTTATCTTTTTTAAAATTCTTTTTACTCATACATCTCCCTCTACACGATTTTCTGATTTATAAACATCAAATGTTCCTTCTGGATAACGAGCACCCAACTTATCTACATTCATATCCATAATCTCATTAAAGTCTGTATCAAGTGCCATACAAGCTTGTGCCAGATACCAACAAATGTCTCCCATCTCACGCTTTAGATGAAAAACATTCTCTTCAGTATATGGTTTACCCTGAAGGAACATCTTTTTTACAACCTCAGTAAACTCACCTGCTTCTGCACTAAGTCCAAAGGCAGCAGTCAATAGTTGAGATACATTACAGTCATCTTCTAGTTCAAGTTTATTTAAACGAGTAAGGAGTGCTGCATAGTCAAGACTTTCAGGACTTGTTGTTTGACGCACAAAGTCAACATACTTTTCCGGATCAACTTTAGTCATACTTATATGTTTTTTTATATTATAACCCTATACGGTTCCAAAGTCAACATCACCACCACCAAGGAAGTTATCAGTTTTCTAGATAAGTCAACTCCTTCAGGTCAATGTTTGAACCACTTGTTCTAACGTCATTCTGAATGGACATAATACCCATCCTGATTGCGCCACCACCAAGACTGTTATCAGAGGTAGCAATCCTTTCTGGTGCTGATGGATTATCAGGAGTTACATCCCACCACTGAACTTTATTATCAGATGTTCTATATCTATACTCAAAATGGTGTTCGTAACTATTACCACCATCCCAATTTATTGATGCATCATACTTAGAGTTTGAAGTATTGTATGCCCAACCATTAGTAACACTAGTGTCCTCTCCGGTATCCCATCTCCAATACAAATCAGAGCCAGTATCAACATGAGTTGATGAACTCATATCTTCTGTCTTTCCAGTTGGTCCCTGCCATCCACCAGCAGCAATCCAATAGAAATGATTAGTACCAGATGATGGAATTCTAAACTGAATCTTTTGTCCAGGAAGTAGATCCCGAGTAGAAGACATATTAACAAAAGAACGAGCACCACCATCATTTCTCCAGTTCCAACCTTTTGCGGGATTATTTCCGGTATCATATCGGTAAGCAATCATTTCCCATGACTGGTCTCTTTTTGTAAATGTTGGAGCAGCAACTAATGCATTTTTGCCACCCATATAAATCGTCTGAGCATTAGAGAATGCATTGTTAGATGTACCAAAGGCAACATATCCTTGTGACTCATCAATCAATCGAATCTTACCATCAGTAGGACTGTAATTCAGTGTTAAAATCTCACCTTTAGGGAATGAAACTGATGTAGCAGTCGCAACTGTTGTGTTCTTACTGGCATTATCATCACCAGATCCCATATAGTTATCAGCACCTGATGGATTTACAAAGTTATTAATAGTATCAGTTCCAATAACATAACACATGTCCCAATTCAAATGGTTGTAAGATCTTGAACCATAAGCGGCATCAGTATCACCACCCCAAATACCTAAAGTATAGAAATGATTGACAACAGATGAATTCAATGAAGTGAATCTATATTCATAACCTGGTTCTAATACTTGTGGCCAATACACAGGATGTAAGTCCCTCTTACCCAAAGTACTGAATGGATTTGCAAGTTCTGTATTTGATGTTACTCCAAAACCAACATACCAAGTGGAAGGATATTCATAGTCAGTAACTGTGGTGATACCTGGTAGATTGCCAGTTGCATTCACTGCAAAACTAATCGTTACAGGATTACCATCTTCTGCTGAAGAAGCAGTAGCAATGATTTCTCTAGTCCCGGTTATATTATGAAGTTCTAATTTATTCGTGTGCTTATTATATGATAATGATAATTCAGTAGAATTTGTTGTAATAGTATAATCTGCAGTTGCTCCTGCACTAGGAACAAAACCCTTTGAATCATAAGTACCAGTACCAAATTCAACCTTTGCTCTTTCAAATATTAATGATCTACTCCAATTTGAAATATCAAATGCATCTGCAGGAGTATAAGTTAGAACACCACCCCATATACCCAGACCATAATTTTCACTAGATGCACCACTCACATGAGTCCATCTCATCTCCTGTCCAGGTGATAGTTGAGTTCCGTAGTAGTAAGGATTGGTATTATCTGATGGTGTTGCAGTGTAGATTCTAGAACCAGCAGTAGCAGAACCATTACCAGGATCATTATACTGTTGGTAATAAGCAAACTCATTCACTGTTACATCAGCAGTAGGTACACCTGATATCATTGTATAAGCAATACCACTGTAAGAAGTCGCACTAACAATGTTAAATGTTGATGTTCCTGTGGTGTCAATACCAGCAATACTTCCACCAAGTCCAACACCATAATTTGTGATGTTAAGAGTAGAAATACCAGTGATGTTTGCACCACTTCCTGTAAAGGATGTGGCAGTAATGATACCAGTGGTGTTGACACTTCCATCTGTTCCAATACCTACTGCATTATCAGAAGTTTGGAATTCGGTGACTATGTTGATACCATTGATAGCATCAGTGGTTGAACCATAAGAAACCTTCACACTAAGCGTATCTTTATCACCATTCCAAGTTCTTGTTCTAAATTGAGTGTAAGGAATATTATAAAGTAACTTATACGATGAACCAGTATCTTCTACAATATCAGTCTGGACAAGATCTAAGTTACTAGAATCACCACTGGAAGACATCTGTGCGGTAACAGATCCAACTGCTTCTTTTTTAAGTGCTCTCGCAGCACCACCAAAAACAACCTGGTCGTCTTTTTTGTTTCTTCTAATTACATACTGTGTCATGTCTTTATCCTACGATTGTCATAAACGCGGAGTCAGTGATACTGCAAGTACCATCTGCTCTTACTTCTAATTCACCATATCCATCTTTAGAGTCCTGATCACCAACATAAAATGTCAGGGTGTACTGTTCTTCGTATTCAATACCTGCACCATCATTTAGAAGAGCACCAGGTGCAACCAAATAGAAATTGTATCCGTCTGGAAGAGTATACTTAATCCTTGCTTTCAAAGTTAAATTATCAACATTGGGATTAACCTTGATACCAAATCTAAAAATCAACCATCCATTCGTTGGTAGTTGATCTAGTTTGATTCTTTGTGTTGTCGTATCATAGATGCGTGTTACACCTTCTGGTAGGTGTTCTCTACTGGTAGAACCTGATGTTCCATCATTAGTTACCTTAGTCCAGGTATCAGCACTCAGAGCAATAGGATTACTTTCTAAGTTCTTATCACTGACGTATTCATACCCATCATTGTTATTTTCTCCACCTCCACCAACGGTAGAGAGTTGTTGTTGTATTCTATTTAAGAATACACTATAGTGTTTCTGTAAATCATCAAGAGTGGCAAATTTCTGATCCAATGGAGTTAATGGGTCATCTCCCATCTTTTCATTAGATGGTTCAGAAAGAAGACCCAATGATTGTTCAATCAGGTCTTCATCCTCTACCTCTTCTGCAATTATCTCCTCACGAGTCAGGGCAACATCTTCCTGAAGTTCCTCACGGAATTCTCCTGCTACTTCGGCAACAATCTCTTCCTTCTCTTCTTTCGTCTCAGAGAACAACCAAGATTCAAAGGCAACTGCTTGTTTTGCAATCTTCTCAGCATTCTCCTTATCTTCAGTAATAGATTGCTTCACCTGTGAGAAGATTGAACCAATATCAATCTCCCCCACAAGATTTTTCATCTCTTTTCTTTTCTGTTCCTCTTTTAGTTTCTTCTGTTTTTTCTCTTCAGAAACTAAGTGAAAGAGGGATGCTAAGTCCTCAGACATCTGGTAAAGGTGGTTTTTTTCTTTTTTATTTATTAGGCATCAAAACTTAAATCCCTCAAAGGATTTCTTTGCTTTAATTTCATTATCTTCCTGTCCACTATCAACAATATCTTCTTGTGCTGACTGCTCACAATCATACAATCTCATCTTCGCACGATCAATACCAACCATAAATCTTTTAAAAATTGTAGGATCATTATAACGAT
>Ga0080013_1001107_pt1 | contig 36604 bp, 26 predicted proteins | sample ETNvirenome_6_85_FD_69236 | JGI IMG/M metagenome (GOLD analysis project Ga0080013, IMG submission 69236) | Marine viral communities from the Pacific Ocean - ETNP_6_85 (SPADES assembly) (version 2) | ecosystem: Environmental > Aquatic > Marine > Oceanic | place: Pacific Ocean | collected 2013-06-19
GGACGCCAAGGGGGGATATAATTTTCAAATCCACCAGAGTTCCAGCCTGAGAGGTCCCATGGATGTGAAAGTAGGGGAGTTATGGTTTATGTCTGAGACCACTGATGAACTTACTTTTGATGTAGTAGCTGGCCTCACCGGAATTCCCTCCGAGCGCTGCAAAGGCGATCTAGGAAGAAGCTGGTCGGGATCTGCAGGAGTAGGATAAATGGCGTCGTTTGGTTGGGCATACATAAATTGTTCCGATCAAGGAAGCGACGGATCCGGTTCGTCTGGACCTCCGTACTCTCTCCAGTTTGTCACGGAGTCGGGAGGAGCCACAACCGGCTCAGCGTCCTTGACATATTACTCGGCTTCCGCTTATAGCTATTCACCCAGTACACTGGTGGTATCGGGTAATGTCATTGTCACAGGCTCTATCAGCGCTAGCACATATCATATAGAAGATATTGCTATTATTGATGCTACTGGTTCTACGTACTTTGGAAATAGTGACGATGACCAACATATCCGAACTGGAAGTTTGGTAGTTTCCGCCACGGGAGTTGATCCGAGTGCCTTCACTCTCAGTTCTTCAGTGTTGGATGGATGGACCCAGACCCGCGGCTTTGGCGGCCGCTATCGCCAAGTTAATGGCAATGGCAACGTTGCCAAAGATGATTATATTGTAGGATGTAGTGGAAGCGGCAATCAAACTTTACAATTACAAAGTGGCTCAAATGTACTTTCTGGAAGTCTACTTATTGTTAAGGACGAATATAAGGAGCGCTCTGGTACCACGATTACAATTATGGCCTCCGAACATCATTTAAATGGTGGTTTTCATATCGATGGTGAGGCAAACTACACCATGGACGGTACCCTCTCTGCGATCAGCTTATATTGTGACGGATATAATTGGTTTGTTTTCTAGCGGAGGTGGTTTTGAAAGATGGCCTACAATATTTTATCAGGCACCGTAATTGCAGCCCAAACATATATTCCGAGTGATCTAGTCTATGGAAATATTGTTTCGGGAAACCTCAGCACCTCCGACGCTGCATCGGTTATAAATGTCCCTCGCGTTTCTAACGCTACCAATAATGCCATATTAACGAATGTGGGAGGAGACGCTAATACATTAACTTGTGAGAGCAATTTAACGTTCGATGGGGACAGCTTGAGCCTCACCGGTGAGCTAACCGCTAGTTTGGGTATTTCCGGGTCTTATTTTATGGGCGATGGTAGTCGGTTGACGGGAGTATCCACTAGTGGCGGAGGAACCAGCCTTGAAGTTTATGGTATTGGCAATGCAGATGGCAACTTGCAAGTAGGGTTTAATTATGGAACCACTACTCTTGATGCCCCCCGCACTTGGATCACACCGGCCGGCCCAAGTAATGGGGAGATAGTACGAATCAAGGCGCCCGACGGGGTAACACGTAGCAATAGTCTGACCATAGCGGCATATGCTGACAATGATATAGATGGGCACGATAGCATTATTATCGAGTCTCCCTATGCATCTGTGGCCCTCTGTTACGTCACTAGCGGATCCTATAGAATATTCTAATTTTGCAGTAGAAGACCCCAAACCTCGCGCGTCTTTTATCCCAGCCTCAATAAACATCACGTGGTCGGAGTTTTTAGAGACCAAATCGACTAATTAAGGAAGAGTGGAAGATTGTTACTTCTACTCCAATATGGATAGGTGTATTTACATTTGTCCATAAAGCAAATATTAAAACTAAATATGGAGGGTTTTTATAAATGGCTTATAAATTTCAATTAGGCGACGCAATTATGAGCGGCGCCTTAGAGCAGGAAGAAGGTATTACTATCGAAAAGGGTGGTTTGGCTGTTACTGCAGGTGGTATCCAAGTGACCGCCGGTGCCCTGGCACTCAACGCACAGGGAATCTCAGCTGCCGGCGCGCTTGGCGGCGTAACTACAATTGCCGCTAGCGGACTCGCTTCGCTTGACGGCGGTATCAACGTCAATGATGACTTCACAGTCAATGCTGACGGCGCTGTTGTTGCAGTGGGTGTCAATGCTGGTGGTGCTGTTTCAGGTGTCACAAGCCTCGATGGTTCGGGTGATCTAACAATGGGCACAATCACGATGACTGGTTTCACAGTTGATGCTGATGGTGATACTGTTGTTAAAACTGTTTCTGGTTCTGGTGCTGCTTCTTTCGGAAGCATGACACTTGATGGTGAACTGGCACTTCAAAGTGCAGGTATTGATGATGCCGGCCCAATTGATGGTGTAACTACACTTGATGCTACCGGCTTGGCTAGTCTTGACGGCGGAATCAATGTTATTGACAAATTCACCGTTTCTACTGCTGGTGCTGTTGTGGCTGATTCGACAGTTTCGGGCGCCGCGGCTACTTTCGACGATCTTTCGGCTACTCGGTTGGCTTCCCAGCTTACTATTTCGGGTTCAGGTGGATTTCTAGCTGGTGGCGGAATGCAAGCTACTGGTGACATTTCCGGATCCGGTATTTTCTACACTAACGGTGGTTATGTAATGAACAATGACCGTTCGATTAGAGCTATTGGCCAGTCGACTGGACTTAAATTCGAAGCTGACGGTGACGTTGAGTTTCACGATGGAGCATTTGACTTTGACATTGCTTCTCACGATGGTTCGAATGGACTTCAGTTGGGTGGTTCTCTGGTGACAGCTACTGCTGCGAACATTAATGTTCTTACCGGCGTTACTGCTGGTACTGTTGCTGCTTCGAAAGCTTTGGTTGTCGACGCATCTCGCAACCTTGGTAGCGGTGTTGATGGGATCAATAACTTGTTCCTTGATGGTAACATTGATGTTGATGGCAATGCCACAATTGATGGCTCAGTTGCACTCGGTAACGCTAGCGCCGATCTTCTCGGCTTTAGTGGTAGTGTCGCATCCGACTTTGTTCCGGATGTAACTAGCGTGTGGGACCTCGGTTCTTCGGAGAAGTATTTCGACAATATCTACGTTAACACTATTCATGGTGGAAGCGTTACCTGGGACACTGAGAAAATCGCTTCCTCGGGACAGACGATTGCCACTGCTAGTGAGTTCGCTTTGATGGGTTTCAGCAACGGAAACGTCACTCTTCCAACAGCTACTGCTGGAAAGGCCGTCCGTGTCAAACTGTCGGGTTCCAGCGTGAACGTTCAGATTAATGCGGCTAGTGGAGATACTATCGAAGATGCAGGCAGCATTCTGTTAGAATCTAAAGGGGCAGCTGTTACGCTCATCTCTTATGATGATCAGGCATGGTTCGTTATCTAATCTAATATATATTCACTATATATGGAAGTAGATTCCTACACTTTGGGCACCCCTCGAAAGGGGGGTGTCCTTTTTTCTGTTCTGGAAGGAAATAAAGCTCTATTTATAGTAGCGAGGAAAGATATGGCTTACAATCTACACAAAGGTACCGTTTCTGGTTCCGTTGATCAACATGGGGATCAAGAAATCGAAGGTGTCAAAATCTTCAAAAACGTCATAAGCGCTAGCGTATTCTATGATACGGATGCTCAAAGTGCATGTGCTACAGAAAATAAAGTAGCGATTGATACGTTAACGGGTAAAACAAATCATGGATTATTGACCTATGAGGGAGATAAAACAGCGCGCGCTCATTACAATTTATGTTTTGATGGAAAGACTTTGCGCACTGATCACGTGGCCGCAAAGAGTTTAACCGGTTCAGCCGACGGGCTCTATAATATTCCGGCGAGAAATCTACAAGGTTTAGTTTCAGCGCGTTCTATCGATTATGGAAATGGATTAGAAGCTCATCGTGAGAAATTAAAGGTGCAGGCTTCAGACGGTATCAAGATTTCGAAAGCAGGAGTGACCATTGCGAATGCCCCTAATAGTGGGCTAAACTTTAAGAATGGAAAACTACAGATTTCGGTTCCTACTTCTATGGATATCGCGGATAAAGGTCAAAATATTGGAGATGATGATTTGTTATTGGTGCACGATTCTTCTCGTAATGAGATTAGACATACGAGTGCCAAGAATTTTTTTGATGGATATCTTAAATTTAAGAGTCCTCACCCCAATGGACCTAAATATAGTGTACAGCTTAAGGGAGCTAAAGAATTCGAAGGGAGTGCGAACCTTATTTATGAACCTTCCACAAACACTCTACAGTTAAGAGGAAAAATCGCTGCACTCGATGGACAGTACGTTCGCCATTTAGAGTCAAATGGAGATTTATCGATCAACGGCGCGGTATATAAAAGTATAACTGTGGTAAAGGAACAAGAATATGATTTTAAAGATTCCGATCATACGGTTTTATTCGACACAACCGATCATCACATTAAAGCTATGCTACCCAAAGCTTCGGAAAACCGGGATCGGGTTCTAATAATCAAGAAAATTTGTAATGAAGAGAGTAAATACAAGCTAAAAACAGGATACGTCTTGAAGATTGGTACGGAGGGAGAGTTGATTGATTTTTCCCGCGAGATAGCTATTAAAAATACTTATGCAACGCGAACATTTCATTCTGATGGAAAGAAATGGTGGATTGTAAATAAGAGCGGCTCATAATATCGGCTTTTTCCGTCCGGACTTACTATTTATTTTGAATTAGTACTATTTTAGGAGCATATCTATGTCTAGTTTATTGAAAGAAGCGATTGTTGACGCCACGGCGCTGCGAGATGCAGCGTTAAAAAATGCGGAGACAGCCATCTTGGATAAATATTCAGAAGAAGTAAAAACCACGTTGAACCAACTTTTAGAGCAAGAGGTCGAAGAGCCTCTTTTGGGAGAACCCGGGCCTCCGGTAGACGATACGGGATTACCTGCAGACGTTGGCACCGAAATGGGTGCACCCCCGGAATTAACACCAGAAGATACGGAAGTTGTTGAAGACGTACCTCTTGCTGCCACCAATGGGCTGTCCAATGACGATGGCACTGGGTTAACAGGTCTTCCAGAAGCTGGCGAAGATGTTTCGGTGACGGTAGATTTAGATGCACTTCAAGAGGCTATTAAAGAATTAGCTCAAGATCGGGAAATTAACTTTGATGAGGAAGACCTCAGTGCCCTCCTTTCTGGAGAAAAAACAATAGAAGAGGCTGATGACATTCAAGTTGGCGCTTCCGCCGGCGTACAGTCAGCCGATGAAGAGGAAGCCGAAGAAGATGAATTTGAAGGATCTGATGAGGGTGGTCTTGGTCCCGTAGACGAAGAGATTGAGATTACTGAGGAGATGATTGAGGACATTGTAGAGCGTCTAGTTGTAGATATGGGAGCCACCCTGTCTGGCTGGGCCGGCCGCTCGTCTGAGAGTGTAAAGTATGAGCTTGAGCGCGCGCTCGCTCATCGTCGTAGCACCGATGTCGAAGATGAATTAAAGATTATGAAGAAGGCTCAAGAAGAGTTGGTTTTTGAAAATAAACAACTCGACGAGCAACTTATTAAACACAAGCATGTATTAGGACAAATTAAGGAGACACTACAAGAAGTCAACCTTTCTAATGCACGCCTGTTATACACGAACCGTGTTTTGAGAAATACCTCCCTAAATGAGCGGCAAAAAAATAAAATTGCCGAAGCGATTTCGCAAGCTGGTTCCGTAATGGAAGCTAAAACGATCTATGAAACATTAGAGAAAGCCGCCCCGGCCGCTGTAAAGCAGTCGCCACGCTCTCTTAATGAAGCAATTGGTCGCGGCAGCACATCCATTATTCGTGCTTCCCGTCAGGAAAGCACACCCTCTGACCCTTTCCAAGAAAGGATGAAGAGACTAGCTGGTATTAAATGAAATACAAATACAATAATAATTATATAGGAGGTATTAAAAATGGCTGGTATTGTTGAAAGGTTAACGGAAGGTATCGTTAATCGTGACATGCGTGCTGAAGGGCATGCATTACTTCAGAAGTGGGAGCGTACTGGATTGCTTGAGGGGATCGGTTCCGATCGCAAAAAGCAAGGTATGGCTCGGCTTCTTGAGAATCAGGCCAAGGAACTTCTCCGCGAGAGCAGCAGCATGGCTGCAGGTGATGTTGAGGGTTTTGCAGCAGTTGCATTCCCCATCGTTCGTCGTGTTTTCGCAGGTTTGATCGCTAACGACCTTGTTAGTGTTCAACCTATGAGTCTTCCTTCTGGACTGATTTTCTTCCTTGACTTCACATTCTCCCCCGAGTTGGGTTCCGCAGGTTCTCAAACGGACAGAATGGGTAACTTAGTCAATAAATCTATTTATGGTACAGATCAGGTTGGTAGCCAGGTCACTGGAGGTGTCGATCTTGTCGCCGCTGACGGTGCTGACCTTTCCGGTCCTCGTACTGTTGGTGCCCGTGGTTATGCATACGCATCTCCCACTGGTTCCTATGTGATCGATGGTGATCAGTCCGGTTCGGCTGTTGCTATTAAGGATCAGTTTGCTATCGGTGAAGACGATGACAACGCTGAGTCTAATGCACGTCGTAAGTTGATTGATTATGACCCGGATCTTCTTGCCCTTTCGGGTAGTGGATATCGTGTCGTCGTTCTTGATCTCATGAAGAGCACGTTCGATTCGAATCAGGCTGACTTCAACAACCTCGGAGCTTTCGAGATTGTAGCTGCACAGCGTGACAACTTCTTGTCCGCTTCTGCCGCAGGAACAGTGGCTATCGCTGGTACTGATATGACTGGTTCGGGTGTGGTTCGTCGTCTTACTCAGGTTGTTACGGCAGCTGAGGCCGCGACGGGCGTTGAATCTCTGCGATTTGTGCTTACACAGCTTTCGGCTTCGGCTCCACTGTGTATTGTTCCTGTGGGTCTTTCTGGTGCAGTCCAGACTCCAATTACTGATGATATCGTCGCTGGCGGTGCTATTGGTTCGGTTGTCGGTACTGCGGTCTGGGGACTTGAAAATCAGGAGCAGATCCCAGAGATCGACATCAAGGTGGACAGTATCGCTGTTACCGCAATGACCAAGAAGTTAAAGGCTAAATGGACGCCAGAACTTGGCCAAGATCTTAATGCATACCATAACTTGGATGCTGAGGTCGAACTCACTAGCGTGCTCTCTGAGCAGATCGCTCTTGAAATCGATCGTGAGATTCTTGCTGACCTTGTTAATGGTGCTTCTGCAGCTACCTACTACTGGTCGCGCTCTCCCGGTCTTTTCCTTGACCGGACTACTGGTGCGGAAATCGGAGCTAGCTCTGCTGCCCCCGACTTCACCGGTACTGTGAGCGAGTGGTATGAGACGCTTGCTGAGACCATCAACGATGTGTCTGCTCAGATCCACCGTAAGACTCTACGGGGTGGAGCTAATTTCGTCGTCTGCGGACCTGAAATTGCTAACGTCCTTGAGTTCACGGCTGGTTTCCGTGCTTCCGTTACTGCTGACGATGATCGCGGCTCCATTGGGGCTGTGAAGGTTGGTTCGTTGAGTAAGAAGTTTGATGTCATTGTTGACCCATACTTCCTTCGCAACGTCATCCTTATTGGTCGTCGTGGATCCTCTTTCCTTGAAAGCGGATATGTGTACGCACCTTACGTGCCGCTGCAGACCACACCTACAATCTTCGGACCTGAAGACTTCGTGCCCAGAAAGGGCGTGATGACTCGCTATGCGAAGCAGATGGTTCGTCCAGATATGTATGGCTTGGTTATCGTACGCGGTCTCCTGGGTGAGAGCGGAGCCTAGATAAAATCTAGTAGCCAAATAAATGTAGAGCCCCCTTCTTCGGAAGGGGGCTTTCATGCTTTTTAAATGGCGTCCTTTAAGGGTGGGGTTTTTGAATTAGAGAGCAAAAGTTTAAAATGCCGATCCTCTACAAATTACCGCCGGTAAATTTTTGAGATTTTTGGTTTTTTGAACTAATTACTTACAAATACTTATTAATTAAGGAGAGTATTATGAATCCTCGTAGAAGATTAATGTTTAAACGCCGAGATCGCGACAAGCGTTTAGCGGCAATTGCAGCAGCCGCCAATGGATCTGCTCCAGAGCAGTCTGCTCCAGAGCAACCCTCCCCGGAGCCCGTAGTGAAGCCCCTGCGTAAAGCCACGCCTGCGCCCGCACCGACGGTTGAAGAAATTCAATCAGTAGTGTCCGATGAGGTAGTGGACAAGCCAGTAGTGGACCCCAAGCGGACAATCACAAAGAAGCCTATGGTTAAGAAGGCTCCCAAGAAATCTGTACGTAAGCGAAAAGCATAGGATCCTCCAGACTTAAATGTTGCGTTAAGGCGGACTAATGTCCGCTTCTTTACTATTTAATTTGAGGAGCCTTATAAATGCCAACTAATCTTAATCCTAAATCCACTACGAGTGCAATTGTTCTCACTTCCACTGGTAGTGCTGACTTAGTAGCGGCCGGAGTGCCGTTTGGTATGTACACGGGCTCAGCCGACTTTCTGAGCGGCGCCTCTTTGCAGGTAAATTATGTATATAAGAAGCTGGGAGGCGATGTCGTTGATATTGAGCTGACTCCTTCAAATGTGTATGCAGCATACGAAGAAGCAGTCCTCGAATATTCCTATATTATCAACCTTCATCAAGGCAAGAATGTATTGTCTGACTTGCTTGGAAACGTCACTGGTACTTTCGACCATTTAGGTAATATTAAAGGCGACTCAGCACTCTCAAGCAGCTTAATGGGAGAGCATGTCGAACTAAAGTTTCCACGCTTCTCCATTTCCTACGCTCAAAAAGTAGGACAAGGATTATCGGCCATTGGAGGACTTGGAGGGACAGTCAGAGAATATTCAGGCTCGTTTAAGCCGGCGCTAAATCAACAAGACTATGATTTACAGCAGATTATCATGGAGGCTAGTGATAATGGAGAAGATGATGGGGGCAACACCATTGATTTTGGCGGTTTAGTGGGCGACAGTCGCATCACAATCACCAAAGTTTTCTTTAAGTCTCCACGGGCTATGTGGCGTTTTTACGGCTATTATGGGGGCATTGGGGTGGTTGGTAATTATTCCACATACGGACAATTTGCCGATGATTCTACATTCGAGATAATCCCTACTTGGCAGAACAAATTACAAGCCATTATGTATGAGGATTCGATCTATACACGTACTTCTCATTATTCATATGAATTAATCGACAATAAGTTACGGTTATTCCCCCCACCCAGTTATTGGGGAATTACGGACATGGATCGTGTTTGGTTTAAGTTTCGTATTGATGGTAATGCATGGGACACTACTTCGCCGGTTAGTGGAAGTATCGATGGTATCAATAATGTTAACACGATACCTTTTGGGAATATTCCTTACGAGAATATTAATGCAATTGGAAAACAATGGATTCGCAAGTATGCGCTAGCGCTGTGTAAAGAGATGCTGGGGCAAGTGCGTGGTAAATTCACCACGATGCCAATTCCTGGCGAAAGTGTAACTCTTAACTATTCTGAGTTACTCAGCCAAGCTAAGGAGGAGCAAACTGCGTTAAAAGATAAGCTTCGAGAACTTCTCAAAGAGATGGAATACGTGGAGTTGGTTAAACAAGACAGTGAGAAGGCATCTGCTACTGCAGATACCTTTAAGCAGAGTCCGTTGCCCATATTTGTAGGATGATAAGAGATGGCCGATGAATGGAAAAGACCAGAAGCGCCACCTCCTCCATTATTTCTTGGTAAGAAAGAGCGCGATCTTGTAAAACAAGTCAACGATGAACTTATTGAAAAAGTCATCGGACAACAGATTTTATATTACCCGATTGATATGGATGCCACCAATTTTCATCCTTTGTATGGAGAAGCCATTGAAAAAACCTATCTTCCGCCAGTCCGTGTATATGCGCTAGTGGAATTCACGGACTATTCTACCACTTATTTAGAAGGGGTGGGGATTGATAAATCATGGGAAATTTTAATTCACTTCCATCGCCGGCGCCTCACAGAAGATCAAGATCTCTATGTTCGCGAAGGAGATTTTGTACTTTATGGAGATTATTATTATGAAATTGTGAAATTGTCTGAGCCTAAAAAGCTGTTTGGGCAAGTAGATCACAGTTTTGAAGTTGCGGCGACGTGTAAACGCGCCAGAAAGGGACTATTCGATGCTACCTAAAAATTTCGACTTTGCTATGATCCCAGCCGATACGCCGCGGCTTACTTTAAAAGAAGTGGGGATGCTAGAATCCTCGATCGAGACTATCGATGCGGCGATTATGACTTGGATGCGTGGAGATTTAAAGCTCAAAGCGCGAACCAATGAAGGGTGGAGCGACGTCCCTGTGCTGTGGCAAGTTCCCGAACGTGCCTACCAGATCAAGAACAGAAAGGAGCTTCGAGATGATGGGGGTGCGTTAAAGTTACCATTGGTGAGTATTGAGCGCACAAACATCGTTAAAGATCCTGAACGTAAAGGTTCCTTCCAGGCGCATTATTACTCCAATCGCAAAAATGGACGTTCCTGGCGTTTTGTAATTGCTCGACGTATCGTGGAGGACAAGACACGCAATTTTGCTGTGGCCGCAGGTACCCGCGGGGAAAGTGAGACAGGGGGCACGAAGCAAAGAAACTATCCGAGAGTTAATAAGAAAATAGTCATCCAATCACTTTCTATCCCCATTCCCGTTTATGTTAACATTGATTATAAGATAACAATCAAGAGTGAATATCAACAACAAATGAACACCCTACTGACCCCCTTTATCACTCGTACGGGGCAGATCAATTCTTTTGTATTAAAACGTAATGGTCATTTATACGAATGTTTTATTGATCAAAATTTTGCGCAAGCCAACAATGTTAATAACTTAGGAGAAGAAATGAGAATGTTTAGTTCTGAAATCACTATTCGAGTTTTAGGCTATTTGATTGGTGAAGGGGAAAATGATGATCGCCCGATCGTAAAAGTAGATGAAAATGTAGTAGAGTATCACTTTCCGCAAGAATCTATAGCTCCGCCGGGTGTTCCTAACCTATTTGGCGACATCCTGAAATGAAACTTGATTTTTCTTAACACTTCAGGAGCCGTTTGGATTTCAAAATACTATTTAATTTATGATCGTGCTATCAGATGATTCGATTTATCAGAGGAACAAAATATGTCAGTGAAAAACTTTAAGTTCGTATCCCCCGGTGTGTTTATCAACGAGATTGATAACTCATTTATCCCTAAATCCGCAGATTCCATCGGACCTGTGGTGATCGGCCGCTCTTCACGTGGTCTCGGCATGCAGCCACAAAAGGTGGAGTCTTATTCTCAATTTGTAGAATTCTTCGGTGAAGCCATTCCTGGCGCCGGCGGAGGAGATATTTCTCGCGACGGAAACTATCAGTCTCCCATGTATGGAACTTATGCTGCGCAGGCTTTCTTGGCTGCAAACGTCGCTCCTCTGACGTATGTTCGTCTTCTCGGATATCAGCACGCACAGAATGATGGTACTGCGGCCGCCCAGGCAGGCTGGCAAACTGACAATACTCCTAATGGCGTGCCTTTAGACAGTGGTGGGGCGTACGGCCTTTGGCTTTTTTCTAGTGGCTCCAACGCTACTCTCGATACCGCGCGCTTGGGCGCCATCTTTTATGTAAATGATGGAGCACTTGCCCTTAGTGGTAATATTCGTGGTGGGTCAGGTTGGGACAACGCTACTGATGGTGGCGCAGGATTTGCGGGTACCACCGCAAGTTTGAACGTGCCCATTGGTAATGATAGCAATAACTTGTTTACTTTGGTTGTAACGGGTACAACGGGTCAGGAAACACTGCGGTTTGGATTTGATGATTCGAGCAGCAATTTCCTTCGTAAGAGAGTGAATACAAATCCTCAATTAGTGACCGCTCGGGGTGAGTTTTACCCGTCCGCCTCGGCCAAAGATTATTGGTTGGGCGAAAGTTATGAGCAAGAGCTTCGGGACAACACTCTTACTGGTGATGCTCAAGCTATTATGCTTATGATTGGTAGCGCTTCAGCCGGTTCATCTCCAGGCACCACAAGCACAATTGGCCCTTCTCGATTGAAAAATCAGAACGCGCGCGAAGCAGTTGCTGGTTGGTTTATTGGTCAGGATCTGCAAGCAGCGGGCGACTACGTACCTTTTAACGCTCAAAAGCTTTTTCGGTTGCATGGTAGAGGACACGGACAGTGGCTTCAACGAAACGTTAAAGTTTCGATCGAGAAGATCCGCCAGTCTAATACCACTACTACTGATTACGGAAGTTTCTCGTTGGTGCTCCGCTCATTGCTGGATACTGATAGCAATGTAGTGGTTCTGGAGCGCTATGATAACTTAACTTTGGATCCCACGTCACCCAATTTCATTGCTCGTCGTGTTGGTGATCAATATGAAAGCTGGGATGCGACCGGCCGGCGCCTTAAGACTTATGGAGATTTCCCGAATGAATCGAGCTTTATTCGCGTAGAAATGAACGCTGATGTAGAAGCTGGCGCAACGGATCCTCTTCTGTTGCCTTTCGGCTATATGGGTCCACCAAGGTTTAAAACTGTAGAGGATGTTACCAATAATGGTGATCAAACTTGGGCTTCTTATTTGACAGGAGGGATCGGCACCCCGTATGTTGTTTCTGGTTCGGGAATTCCCGAGGTTTATGTAGATGGTGTTCCCTTTATCTCCGGTGCCACTGATGGCGTCGGGGAAGCCGGATATCTCTCGCCTATTTTTACCGGTTCCTTCGCTTTCCCTTATGTTCGCCAGCGGCTTTCCGCTTCGGACGGTGGGCTCACTGATCCTACAGATGCTTATTTTGGAATGCAAACTACTCGGGAAGCTACCAGCACCCGCGCCGACGCGAGTGTGAAAGATTATCACAATCTCTTATACGCAGGCTTCCCAAGCGATCCTACCGACTCTACCAACTTCGAGAAAGGTGTTGACGCATGGTCTTATGTTTTCAGTCTTGATAACGTGGTGCGCCTTAATGCTTCACAATATTACTATCAGTCTGGTTCTCGGGTGCTCGGTACCTCTTATTCCGCCACCAATGATTACGCGACCCTCTTGGATGCTGATTATAACCGCTTTAGTGCTCCATTTTGGGGTGGGTTTGATGGATTCGATATTAAATATCCCGATCCTCTCTATAACGATGGCATGAGTTCCACTTCCAATGAAACTAATAGTTATGTCTATAACACATGGAAGCGCGCGATTGATACTGTGTCTGATCCAGAGTATCTTAACATGAATATGCTCACCGCTCCGGGTTTGACTTTGGAGAATTTAACCACACACCTTATCAATGTCTGTGCTGAACGCGCAGATGCACTCGGACTCATTGACTTGCCCGATGTCTATATTCCTCCTCATGAGAAATACTATGCATCCAAGCAGGATAGAATTGGTACCACCCCGAACACGGCTGCCACTGCGCTGAAGAACCGCCGAATTGATTCGAGTTATGGATGTACTTTTTATCCATGGGTCCAGACGCGGGATTCGAACACAGGAGTTCTGCTATGGATTCCCCCCACTGTGGCAATGATGGGTGTATTAGCATCTTCTCAAGCTAGCACCGATGTATGGTTTGCGCCAGCCGGCTTTAACCGCGGCGGCCTTACGGATGGGGCGGCAGGAATTCCTATTACTTCTGTAAGTGAGCGATTGATTTCTAAAGACCGTGACACCCTTTATGAAGCCCGTATTAATCCAATTGCATCTTTCCCCTCTAGTGGAATTGTGGTATTTGGACAAAAGACCCTTCAAGAACTGCCAAGCGCTTTGGATCGGATTAACGTGAGAAGACTAGTCATCTATCTCAAGAAGCAAATTTCGATCCTGGCCACTGAGGTGCTTTTTGAACAGAATGTGGAAGCCACTTGGCTCCGCTTTAAGAATCTGGTAGAGCCATTCTTGTCGAATGTACTCTCTGGCTATGGTATCACCGATTACCGCTTGGTATTGGACGAAAGTACCACTACTCCGGATTTAATCGATCAGAACGTCATGTACGCGAAGATTATGATTAAACCTGCTCGTGCTATCGAATACATCGCGATTGACTTCGTGGTTCTTTCGACTGGTGCATCTTTTGATGACTAAAAACTTTATTCATCACTAATTAATTTAGATTAAAGGAAATTTAAACAATGGCATTTTGGTCAACTAACTTTGGAGAAGACTCCACCCTTGCGGATCCTAAAAGAAATTTTAGATTTGTAGTATCTTTTGATGGAATCTCTGCCGGCTCCACCGGTGACGCTGCTGCCCTGTGGTATGCGAAGAGTGTCGCCAAGCCATCTTTTGCAATTGCAGCTGCTGAACACAAGTATTTAAATCATACGTTTTATTATCCGGGTTCTGTCACATGGAATGATGTAGCAGTGACTTTAGTTGACCCCGTGGATCCCGATATGACTGCAACATTATCCGATATCGTTCAGGCGTCTGGCTATCAACCGCCGGCTACCGTAAGCGATCGTACTACGATGTCCAAGGCTAAATCTGCAGCCGCGCTCGGGACTGTGACTATCCAGCAAATCGATGCCGAGGGTAATAATTTAGAAACTTGGACGTTGTGGAACGCATTTATTACAGATCTTAAATATGGCGATCTGGAATATGGAAACGATGATCTAACTGAACTTACTGTTACCCTCAAGTATGACTGGGCCCGCGTAGAGACTACTCATAAATCCGCTGGACCCACTGAAGGAACTACATTCTTTGGCACAAACAGTGCTTAAATAAAATATAAAAAGAGAAGAGGTGAAATTTGTCAAGAAATAGAGGTAGGGTTGGAAACCCAAAAACCGGCGCAACCACACAGGACGGCGCACCCCCCCCGGACCTAATGGATGATTCAACGCGCCCACAAGAGAACAGCGCTACTTTTTCCTTTGTGGTACCCACTGAGTTCGTGGACCTTCCATCCGAAGGAAAATATTACCCCACTGGGCACCCTTTACATGGGTGTGATACATTGGAAATTCGTCAGATGACGGCTAAAGAAGAAGATATGCTCACGTCACGCAGTCTCTTAAAGAAGGGCATTGCCGTTGATCGTGTGCTACAGAGCATTATAGTAGATAATCGAGTGAGTGCTGATTCTCTGTTAATTGGAGATCGAAACGCCTTAATCATTGCCGCTCGCTGTAGTGGCTACGGCAACGACTATCATACGTCGGTAACATGTCCTGAATGTTCGACTAAACAAGCTTATACTTTTGATCTTAACGAAGCTCAAATCACTGAAGGGGCCACTTTTGATGTGATGGAAGCTACTAATAATGAGGATGGCACATTTGATCTGCAGCTTCCTGTGACGCAAGTAACAGTTACTTTTCGATTGCTCACGGGCGCCGACGAACGAAAGTTTTTAAATAGTGTTCAGAAAGGTCCACGAAGTAAGAATAAAAGAGATGCTGTAATTACCACTCAATTACGCAATTTAATTGTCGGTGTTAATGGGGATGGTTCTGCTGATGCGATCAATTATCTTATTAACAATATTCCTTCCCGAGATTCCCGGCGCCTGAGAAATGTTTATAAGTTGGCTTCTCCTGATATCGATTTAACCCAGCACTTTGAGTGTGATCACTGCGACTATAGTAACGACATGGAGGTGCCGCTGACTGCGGACTTTTTTTGGCCTGACCGATGAATACATGCAGGACGTGTATGAGCAGTTTTTCTTCCTCAAATATTCGGGAGGATGGTCATTCTCAGAAGCTTATAATTTGCCGGTAGGGTTGCGCATATGGTTTGTTAAGCGCCTTATTAAACAATTGGAAGCTGAAAGAGAGGCCGCTGAAAAGGCGCAAAAAACAGCCACTAAGGGGTCTTCGTCAAGCCAGACTCTTAATCAATTTAATCAACCCCCACCACCCCGAGGCATGGGGGGTCCACCGCAAAAAAGATGAGATTCGAAAGAACTCATCTTTTTTAGTTTAAACTATTTATTAATATATCACACAAGAGGGATTTTTAGTGGCTGTCGATGTAAGTGCAATAATTAACCAATTAAAAGAACTAGATCTTGAAGGTCAGGCGGCCGCTCTAGAAAAACTTTCGGGTAAACAATTAGAAGCCATTCAAGCGTCTGCCGAAGCTTCCGAGGCTATAATCGAACTAGCAATCAAACAACAACAAGTGTTGGAAAAAGAATTGCAGACGCGAAAAGAGACGGCGACTATTATTCGTGAGGAAATTGAGTTTTTGAAGCAGGCGATTCTCGCCACGGATGAGATCAATAAAAAACGGTCGCTGCAAAAACAATTGAGAGAGGAGACTCTTGCACTGGCCAAAGCCGAAGCAGCTGTTGAGGAGGCTCTGGATGCCCTTGTACAAGACAAGCTTGACACCCAGCAGGAGATAGGCAAACAATTAAGGCACACCGAAAGTACCTACCAGCGTTTGACGGGCATCGCAGGGCAGTTCGCCGCCGAAGGAGAAAGACTAGCTGCAGCGATGATAAACTCTTCGGATTACTCCTCTGGGCTCTTAGGAAAAATCACCGGCATAGCTAAAAAACTCGAAAGAGCTGCCGGTAAAAAAGGCAAGTCTGGAGCTTGGGGGCTCATGTCAGCCCTTGGAGGGCTAGCCGCTGGAGTCGGAGTAGGTGTTATAAATGCGATCATAGGATTGGGTTTGGCAATGGATAAAATGACAGCGAGCTTCCGCGAGGCCACTGGCGCTAGCGCTAGTGCTGCTGCATCACTCGGCGACGTATATGAAGGTACCCGAGAAATAGGTGTGAGTACCGAAGAAGCTGGACAGGCCATGCAAAGTCTCTGGATGAACACTAGCGGCTTTAGCCGAGCCTCGGGCGATGCACAAGTTGAGATGGGTAAAACGGTAGCCATGCTCGGTGAATTTGGTGTGGCAGTTGACGATGTCACCAAGGGAATGGAAATTTCGATGAAAGTGTTCGGACAATCCGGCGCCGGTGCTGCAACAACCGCGCGCGAACTGAATGCTCTTGCGTTACAAATCGGTGTTGCGCCTCAGCAGATGGCTCGCGATTTTGCAGGTGCAGGGGATAGTATTGCTAAGCTTGGAAGTCAAGGCGAGCAAGCCTTTAAAGATTTGGCGCGCCGAGCCAAGATTACCGGTATGGAATTGGGTAAGATGCTTAAAGTAGTTGAAAAATTTGATACTTTTGAAGGAGCCGCCGAAGCCGCCGGTATGTTAAACGCCGCTATTGGTACAAATGCTGTCAATGCCATGGATATGATGATGGAGACGGATCCCGCCGCCCGCTTTGACACTCTGCGAGGGGCCCTCTCGGATGCTGGATTGGAATTCGATAATATGAGTTATTATCAGAGAAAGTTTTACGCACAAGCGATGGGGCTTGACAGCGTGGCAGATCTTGCCATGATGATGTCTGGAAATTACGAGGACCTTAATGGCGAAATGAGTATGACCTCTGCAGAATATGAAGAGCAAGCTAAAAAAGCCGAAGAAATGAAATCTATGCAAGAGAAGTTAAATAATGCACTCATGAAGATGGTGCCTATTATAACGCCGCTTATTGAAAAGCTGACGGTTTTCTTGGAAGAAACTTTAATTCCGCTCATGGAAGAGTGGGGAGAATGGTTTATGTGGCTTGGATTAACGTCCGCTGCTCTGATGATCTTAACACCCATTGTGAAGACGCTGGGTGCTGTATTCGGCTTCCTGGGAAGAGTGCTGCCCGTCACGGCGGCAGGAGAACATCAGGCTGCGAGAGGAGCCGATGATCTTTCTCAAAGTTCCGTGCGCGGGGCTAGTGCTATTAGTGGACTAGCCCTTTCAATACTCGCAGTGGGCGCTGCAGTCCTCATGATTGGAGGGGGTATTCATTTAGCAGCCACAGGAGTGGCTGAGTTGGTAACGGCTTTTGACGAGGCTGAGAGTGGTTGGGCTGCCGCCGCAGCCATTGGGGCCGTGACGGTCGCCACGGGCGCCCTCATAAGAACCTTGCACGGCATGAGAGCGCTCGGCGCGCCCGTCATGTTAACGATGCTTGCCATCAGCGCCGCTATCTTCGGAATAGGCGCCGGTATAGGAATAGCCGCCTCTGGCATGGCTGATTTGGCTACTGCCATGAGTAATATGTCCGACACCGGTCTGGAGAATTTTGCGATCGGAGTGGGTCTGATGACGGCCGCCTTGATAGGTTTAGCTGGCGCCGTTTCTATGTTTAGCAATCCCGTAACTGCCGGAGGTGCCGCGATCTTGGGCGGCATCGCCGCCGCCGGCGCTGTGATCAAGAAACTCTTCGAAGGCGATAATAGTGATACTACTAACTACGAGGGAATGTCCACTGCGCTACAAGCTTTATCAGCTATGGGCGGAGTGGCTGAACTCCGAGAGGTACGCTCCGTGTTCGAGGGTATGCGTGAGGCTATGGATGGCACTGACTTTCTTACAGTTACCGCTGCAGCAATGATGTTTAAGAATATAGGAGGCGCAGCGGAGGCTTTGACTCAAGCCCAGCCAGCTGCTAGCCCGGGCGCCCCGGGACAGACAGGTAGAAATACCGCCGGCCGCGGCGACAATTATACTATCACGCTGCCTATTTATATCGGCGACGAAAAGTTTGATGAGAAGGTATATACTATAGCAGAAGGCGCCGCTCAAGAGGTCTATGATCGAGAGGCAACCGCGGCAGTCAACCCCCGATAAGAGTTATGAGGAGAGAATAGGTGAGTAATAATAGTAAATTTCTGCGGTTTGTGAATCGTTTGGACTTAAAGACCAAAAGTATGCAATCGCCCAATAAAGTTACTAATGGGAGTGATGTTTTATATGAACAAGGTCACCGTATTACATTCACTCGGGTAGGCGTTAATCCCATACTGGGACGATCATCGTTTAAGGCTTTCATTACTGCCTATAACGAAACCTGGAATAGTAGTTGGAACAGCGAGACGGTATACGGAAGAATCGATCCAGTTGTGATGTTTAAAAACACCGAGAGAAGTGCAACATTAGGGTTTAAGATCCCGGCCGCAGACATGTATGAAGCTCAACAGAACATGGCTGAATTGCAATCACTTATCCAATCATTGTATCCCAGCTACAAATCCTCGGGCGCCGAGCAAGGAATCATTTATGATGGCACCATAACACAGTCTCCTCTTATTCGTATTCAAGTGGGAGACTTGTTTGCGCGTAATAACGACATAAACACGCAACGTCAAGCGATTGACCAAGTCGGAGTTAATGATGTGATGGAGTCCCTCGACCGCTTTGTTTCCGACCCCAACCAGTTCACCGGGGGCCCGATAAGCGATGAGCATGGGGTACTGTGTTACATACGGAATTTGACGGTGAATTACAATTTAGAAGGAACAGATGGCATTTTTGAATGTGATTACAGTAAGACGGGGTTTCTTGTGTTACCTAAACTAATTGAAGTTAATATGGACTTTGGGATCCTTCATGAAGAGCGCATGGGATGGTGGCAGTCGATGTCTGGGGAAGGACCCACCACCGGGACTTGGACTTGGGCCGGCCACGACGCCTATTCCTCGCGCGCTACATACCCCTATGGTGTTCCCGTGGCGCGAAAACGTGGCATGCCCTCTCAATATAACGCTAATGCCAGAGTCGGAACGGGAACAGGGCCTGCAACAGCCACCACAGCCCCCGCCGATGAACTGCCAGAGGGTGATACCCCAGAAGTCGAGGCTGACTCCACCGGCGAGGAATCCGGGCTTTAGGGTAATTCATGATAAACGTTAAAGGAAAAATAAGCAATGGCAAGTAGATATATGAAAACCGAACGCGTGTCTAACAGCAGCAAGTATTATGCACCCCTGCGCGCCGGCCGACGGCCCCCTTATCCTTACGGCAACTTAATCCAATTTGCCACTCCTCGTATAGTACACCCCACCCCAGCCCAAAAAGCATCGATATCCTCTTCTTCACATATTTGGAAATACGGAGATCGATTTTACAATTTGGCGTATCTCCATTATAATTCAACTGAGTATTGGTGGGTGATCGCTTGGTTTAATAATCTGCCAACCGAAAGTCATGTAAAACCCGGCATGGTTCTTCACATCCCCTTGGAACTGAGTGAAGCGCTGCGGATATTAGGAGTATAAATTTTGGCAACTAATAAGGACTGTATTAGTCAACATCACAGCACTCACGCCCCAGCCGTCGGCACCCCCGGCACTGCGGACATGTTTTATACTGATCCGCATGAAGCCGCACCATCAACAGGAGCGTCTCACTGGCTAGCCATGCAAGGTACACCCTGCAGTGTCGCTGGTACCCACGGCGCCGACACCCTCGCCAAGCTGATCGAGATGAATGGCGCCATAAATGACAACTTTAACCACCTCTTCAAGCAGATATCAACCTCGGACTGGAATACACTGGATACAGGCAGAACACACGGTTCCATGGGGACAATTGCTAAAGGCGGCCGAGATGGTATGATAGCCTTTTTCACTGCCGGCAAGAATATTAATGATGCCGCCCGCCAATCCCGTATTATTGGCTACCAAAACCCCGAAGGTGGTTCACCTGCGGGCATCTCGGGTAAAGGTGCACCAGTGGATTTTCAGATGAGATACGGCCAGAACTTTAACGGTGGTCCTTTGGGACAGGCAGACCCGATCTCGGCGCCAGCTGGAACGTTTGCCCCCGGTGGTGCCCCCATTTTCCATACGAGCAAGCCCGTCACTGACAGTGGCCATCGATACGCGCGCACCGACGGAGTGCTTTCCTCTCTTAAATACACGTGTGATCTATCTGCCGCCCAAGGATTTTTACATTATATCCCCTATAGTACTGCACCGAAGCCATGGCGATTCGAGACGCTACAAACTAACATGGCGTGGTTGAGTTATAAGACACCTCACCGCCAGTGCTTATGTATCTTAAACAACTCTTATTGGACATACGCATTTACGCTGTGGAATGAGTTCATTTATAATTTGGCGTACGCAAAGGAATCGCGCGACAGCGCCGGCGCCATGAGCGCGGCAATGCGAGACGTTTTGGACAATGCTATGGGTCTAGACGATGGCGACCCCGCCGCAATCGCCGCACTGAATCATTGGATGGGGATGAGAGGTCGAATGTCCCGGCGCGCCCGTGCCCGCACGGAGCGCATTATAGGGCTGTATGAGAAGGCGGGTTACCGCGAGCAGTGCTATTTGTCTGCAAAAATCTTTCCTCTTGCGAACCACAAAAAAATTGTAATTGATGGTCGACAAGGAAAACGCCTCCCTTATCTGCCTCAACTTAGAACGTATATGGGAGCGGCCGGACTCAACGATACTTTTGATCCCCTCGGTAACACCACAAATCGAGATTATTACAGCGGGTCGGCGGATGCCGAGATGCCCGGGCAAGCCAGAGGCCTCGACAAAGCACCGGGCGTGACCTCCTCGGATACCTCGTGGTTAGATTTTATATCAGAAGGAGAAGTCGCCGGCGACCGAAGCGATGAATTTGCCTTTGGTTATAATGGCAACGCTTGTATCCCGGTGGATGTGCCGGATGACCAAGGTGCATTTGGATTTATAAATTTATTAACTACTCATGCCGATCAATTTTTTCTAGATAATATCACGCCCGCCCAAGAATCAACGCTCCAACCACAAATTCAAATCTATAAAACGGTACTCGGGGAGCCTGATCCTTCGCGTGCACAGCACACTAATGCGGCCCATAGCCAATATAACAACGGTAGTTCTAACCAACCTGAAACTGAAATTCCGATTGTTTTTAACACCTTTAGTAGAGCAAGCGAAATAGCTGACTTTCTAAGTACTAGCGGTGAAGCATCCGGCCGGCGCGGATTCGGAGCTGGAATTAAAAGTTTTACTTTCACATACGATGGTTCTAACCCTTTTGCGGCGAAGAAAAGTATTAAAGCTCAGTTAAAGATTTTCGCTAATGATTTTGCAGAGCTTGGAAAGATACGTAGTGGAGGCCCGGGTCAACCTACTTACCGTTATTTGGATCTGGCACTTAAGACCGGTGGTTCCGTGATGGATGGAGTGGTTGGAGCCTCCGCCGGGGCATTGGGCCCGGAAGGCGTACGTGGAGGAGGGATAGGCACAGCCGGCGAAGGAGCATGTGTGAGTCCTCGACAGGGGGATGTGGCACAACGAGAAGCTCCGGGCGGGGGCACGATTGACTTAGCTAATGATCCCATTGAAAAATTAAGATTTAAGATCCGCGCGGTGGTAGGAATTTCCCCACCCCCCACTACGCGCACTGTGAAACCCCTTGGTGCAACGTACAACTTCGTCCACGATAGGGATCCTCGCACTCTATCACTGGAGGTCGCCCAGGGAGGCAGTGTCAATTTTTATGACCCGTATAATTTTGGAGGGACGTACGTCCCTAATACTGACGACTATGCATCGGTCCGGCGCCCAGCCGAAAGCTGGGGTGTGGGCCAGCTGAGGCAGTACGACCTCCAAACGAATGTCCCAAACGTGCGGCTAGGCTACACGGACCGTACGGTGGATTGGCGCGAAAGTAGGGGTTGGACCACGGCCCGTCCCAACACTGAAGTTGCCAGCTTCTATGAGATGCGCGGTACCACCGGTTATGAGGGCTCCGTCGACGAGTACGGCGGACTCGACGAGAATGCGGCGTGGAGATATTTCGTGTCTAAAGGCGATAATATCAGCGGTAATACCGACGAGAGCGGAGACTATACTGGAACATATCGTTTAGACGGTGGCAATGAGATACAGGATGCGCTTGAGAACTCTTTCACGACACTTACTTTGACCCCCACTACCCATTCTTTTGAGGTTGATCAAGATGGTCGCGTCGTGATGACTATTAATTATTTAGCCTATGTAGAAGATTTCTTCGATTCGCCTTCCTTTAATATCTTTATGGATCCTATTCTCTCACAACGCCGTATATTTCGACGTCTTCAATTTTCTAAATTGCGCGCCCTATGCGATAGCGAGACTCTGGAGAATATGAAAGAGGAGGAAGCGGATCAGGTTGAAAAAGATAAAATCCATAGTCTGCAAACTATTTTGAGGCGTCTCTATGAAGCTAAGCGGGTGAGATATGTCAAAATGTCTTATGCGGAGCTTCGTAGTTTTCAAACTAGTGGGCCTTATGGTGTTAATGCAGCGGGAAACCGTACGGGAGGAGTAAGAATCTTTATGCCCTCCTCCCAGCGGGGCCCTGCGCGGGAAATGTCCTCCATTCGCGCTCACCTCACCTCAACCCAAGGGAGCGACCCGAGCGACGGTCAAACCCGGCAGATTTTAGCTCGGACCGCGAATGATATGGAAAAAGAGTATCTAAGTTATTTCTATGTTAGCGACTTGGTAGATGTAATACTCGAAGGTATTGAAGAAACTCTACAGACGCTTCCTACCGTATTAGACGAATGGAAAAATAAAGACGATTATCCTGCTTTTATTAGCGATTGCGACGTCGAATATGAAAAAATTAGACTCGAAAAATTTAGGACTCAGTTTAAGAGATTTAGAGTAGTTTTAGGACCATTAGAGGTTGTCAACCCGTCCGATTCAGCCCATAGTAAAGTAATCAATTTGGGTCAATTGCCTGTTTCTATCAAATATTTTTCGGAATGGTTGGCGGATCAAATTTTGTCCAAGGACGAGGCTTCGATGCCTCTACCTAATTTTCTTAATGCGTTCTTCAACTTGCTCATCCGCAACTTTCTAAATGATGATTCATGTTTTAAGACCCCTGCGTCGCAAAAGATCCGTATGAATCAAAGTGTGCTAACGAGTTATAGTGATTATCAGATTAAACTGGACGAGACCTCTAATTTTATAGGTGATCAGGCGCTCTTAGCTAGCGGTGATCACCCCGTGGACAGCCTTACTTTGGCGACGTACGCCCAGAATTTGTTAAGCCAAGACCGGACAGTCGGTGACTTCTACAACGGCATCATGGGCGCCATGGCCAGCGCTGTTTGGGGGTCGGCTGAGACCAGAGATATCTCAACCGCGCGCTTCTCGACGGTCCTGTTCGAAGATCTGGATTCCGCAGGTCGAGATGTAATGTTAGATTCGGACATGTCCCGAGTGTCTCATTTTAGCCCCCTCCGGATCGTAGCCGGCACAACCTACCCCATATTTGTAGGCGGTACTGGAAATGGAGTTAGCAATCCAATTCTTTCGCTTTCAGGGCATAATACCCGCGGCGGACAGGAAGGTCACCGGGTAGGCGGCCGCCATGAGCGTCCACGGGGTGGAGGTCGACGCGATTACTCCGCAGTACAGGCCCTCCAAAGATTTATGCACATCAATGCTAGCGTCATGGATCCAACTGCGATCGGCCGCGGCGGGCTCCCAGGCGGTTCTGACCCCGGCTCACGATTCGTAGATGTCTTTGGTCGTATAGTTAACCCAGATCTGGAAAGCGAATACGCAGGACTTACTCCCGTTTATAATCCTAGTGACTTAACCGCTATCACATCACCTGCCGGCGCGCCCGGGCGCAGAGCTGAAACTACCGGCTACACCGCCCGCGCGGGTACCTGGGATCGTAAAGCGAACATAGCGGAGGGGTCGATGAACTACTTTTCCGAAGACGTTGTTTACACCATGACTAGTCAGAATACGACTCTTGCCGATACTACGTACAACTTCCTTGTTTATTGCGCAGGAAGAGCGCTCCCCTTGGACTCTCTCCGCCAATTACATGAGACCGATGCCACCGGCCGCGCGACTACTTCAAACTGGAAAGCGCTTAAGCGCGCTCACAACAGCTATCGTATTCCTCACTATACTTTAGGCAGACAACGCGGCGTAGTGAAAGAAATTAAGCTTACTAAAACTAATTCTCCGGGTTTGCAAGAAGTGCGCTTTGAACAAGATGGGTATGATGGTTTGCGACAATTGCGCGAAGTTTATGATGTACAAGTGACTCTGCTGTGTAACCCTAAAATATATCCAGGAATTTACATATATATTGATCCGGATGGCTTTTTCCCCGATCGCACCTTAGCTCGCGACGTTATTCCCACGCCCGAGGGGACATTCGAACACCGCGATTATAATTTGAGCCAGTTTGGAATCGGTGGCTATTATATGGTAATTCGATCCGAAAACAAGCTTCAGGAAGGTACTTTACAGACGATCCTGACAGCTAAATGGGTGGCCTCTATTGAACCCGATAGTGACAATCCCGCAACGAGCACTAGTCGTACGGAGGGTTCACTAACTACTCAAGAGCAATCGATGTGCGCCCGTGCCCGCCGCTCCGAGTTGTTAAAAATTGTTGATTTAGGTGAAACAGCACGTGCCGCCGACGCACGCCCACTCGAATCCCCGACTGCTGAATTAACAACTGGAGGATAAATTATGTCATCATTCTTAGTAGGAGATAAAGGAGAAACAGTACGGGACCTGTTCTATATGCGTAGTGCGTATACTGTCATTACATCCGCACCCCTATCATCCCCGGTGACGGATTTTTATATTGCTGAAAAACAACTGTATGGGAAAGTTAATTTTGATTATATACCTATACTCCCTAAAGGCCCACACTCGTCAGTTCCTTTTAGAGCCTATAAAGCTTTTAATGCCCGATATCAGAAGAATACTGTCACACCCTTTCAGGCTCCAGCTTATGTGGTGGATGCCTTTGAAGCCATGGCAGGCGCCTTTGACCGCGCCGTTATTTCAGGGCAGATCCCCCGGGGCCACAAATATTTAAGTCAACTAAAGGTTCATGACGCACACCACGATTTTATACCACGTTATACTGAGTACTTACGAAATTATATAATCGGCACCGCCAGCGCCCTCCACAAGATGAAGGCACCCATAAAGAATATGACTCAATTAGTGCAGTTTTATGAGGCGTATATGGTATCGGGGTTATCCACTGCCTATCCACTCACATTATCTTCATTTATTAAAGGTCCCCAGTGTTCTCGTCTTCATACGGGATTGAGTATTGAAATAGCCGATCTCACCAGTTCTAATGACCAAGAGAAATACACACACTTTCTGTCTGCACCGGCATGGCAATTTTATGTTAATGCTGCCCGCGAATATGGATTTATGATCGACCGGCATATTCCATGGCGCCTGGTAGCGGACATTGGTTCGGAGGCTTTTTTACAATATAGCAAGAAGTATGGAATGAACTCTACCGGGAAGATCCTTGATCTCGCTTTCCGTCCGGCCCACGAACTCGGGTTTATAAAATTCATGCAGTTCTTTGTCATGTTATATGAAAACACAGTTACTTCTTCCTTAGAAGTTCCTCAATTGTGTCCGGACGGCAAGATTCGTTATAGGTCAGTAAAGCCAAAAAAATATACCCTTATGAAGATGCTTGAAGAAATTCCGGAAGGGAATTTTTTGCGCTTGTACATGAACGTTCGTATGCAAGAAGAAGTAACTCCCTTCACTCCAGATCAGCAGCATATCTTGATGCGGGAATGTATGGGGCTTTATGAGATAGCCTCCGATCGATCTTTAACCTTAGAAGTTTTTGCAAGAATTGTTAATAAAACATTTGACTATGCCGGCTCATTAAGTTATATTATAGAAAGAAGAAAACAGTTGGAGTCTGCAAACACCACAAAAGGCGTGGGGGGTGCGGCCTCTTCCTTTAATAATTCATCCCCTATGGATATTACCTCCGGCTAAGGTGCCTCTTGATTTTCCAGACCATTGATGATAAAAGTGAATGTATAGGAATCTATACAGACGGCAAATTATTTTACGAAGATTTTCCCGATGAGTTAACACGCACGTGGCGTTATACTGGTTCTCTTACAAACCCAGAGATAGAATATGGACGGTTGTGGAGCAATGGACTCACTCTAGAGGAAGCATGCCCAGAGATATTGAGAGCATCTTTCAAAAAATCTCAAAAGCGCCTTTCGGCTTATCTAAAATCTTTCCAGCTGGGTAAGATTGACATGCGAGAACATTGCATTTTTGACTTAGTGCCGGAAGATTTTCTCATGCAATTCTGTGATATTAAGAACAAAATTACAGCGCATGTGTTTCAAACTCATACGCGGCCCACTAACTATGATCATCTTGCTGCCATTGATCGTCTGCTATATAAAATTAAATATCAGCATTTAAACCTTAATAATGAAAACTGCAGGGAGCTATATTATTCCTCTCGTTCGCGTACTAAGTCCACAGAGCTTATAAACAACTATCGTTATATTGATTACAACCTCTTTGGGACCGTTACAGGGCGCCTGACGACGTGCAAAAAGTCTTTTCCTATACTTACTGTCAAAAAAGAATTCCGGAAGCTCCTGAAGCCTCACAACGAGTGGTTCTTATCTCTCGATTATAATGCTGCCGAAGCGCGCACATTTTTATCCTTAGCTGGCCATTCGCAGCCTCTTGAAGATATTCATGTTTGGAACATGAAGAATATTTACCACGACAGCGGAGACACTGGCACCCGAGAGGAAGCCAAGATTAGATTCTTTGCATGGCTCTACGATCCGAATTCGGACGATATAAACATTGAGAATATCTACGATAAGCAAAAAGTACTTGACCTTTTCTATAAAGATGGGTATATTAATACAGTCTTTGGGCGTTCTATTTCAGTTACGCCCCAGAAAGCCCTTAATTATTTGATTCAGAGTACCACCGCTGATCTCGTGCTGGAGCGCGCCGTCGCCATCGATAAATTTTTAGACAATCATAAATCTTTCGTTTCTCATATTGTTCATGATGAAATTGTTATTGATCTGGCCGACGAGGAACGCACCTTGGTACCTCAGCTTAAAGAACTGTTTAGCACAAACCGTCTCGGAACCTTTGAAGTAAATTTATCATGTGGTTTTAACTATTATGATTTGAAAGAGTTAAAACTATGATTTCAATTATAGGACTCGGCTCGACCGCGTCTGCCGTCGCGACCAAGTTTGAAGGTATCGATAACTATCAAGTATTTTATCTCAATGATAAGATAAAAAAGCCGGACAGCACCCATTTTAAAATAGAAAGGTATGCCACTCCCGAAGAATATGAGCAAAATATCCCCAATGTAAAAAAGTTCTTTAAACCTGTTACGGAACGAGTTCAATTTTTTATCACTGGTGCCTCTATGAGTTCCAATTATTGTTTGGGGATCTTAGAACAGATTAAAGATAAAGAAGTGGATGTTTTTTATATCAAGCCAGATACAGAACTCTTGACAGGCGTTCCCAAATTAATGGAAAATATGGTTTTCGGAGTATTGCAGGAATATGCGCGCAGCGGCTTATTGCGATGTGTCACTATTATTTCGAATTCTAATTTAGAAAATACCCTAGCTGAAATTCCTATTAAAACTTACTACGATACGCTAAATAATTCTATTTTTTCAACTGTACATTATTTAAATTATTTTGAGTTTACGGATCCTGAAATCGGCCAGGTGTCAAAACCATCAGATATCAACCGTATTCGTACGATTGGTATGCTGAATGTTAAAAATTTAAAAGAAAAATGGCTTTTTGACCTTGACATGGAGCGTGACCTGTGTTATTATATTTGTATAAATGAGAACAGATTAGCAACCGAGGGCGGTTTGCATAGGAGAATTGTAGATATGCTGAAGAAAAAACCAAAGAATGCATTTCGAAAAATCTCTTATGCAATTTACGAGACACCTCTAGAAGACTTTGGGTTTTGCGTTGCCCACACTAACGCAGTACAAACACAAAAAACTCTTGACTCTTTCGAGACAGAGTGATATACTTTATTCACAAAAGGAGAAATTGAATAATGTCAATCGATATGGAGCTTATGCGCCGCAAGCTCGCAACTTTGCGCGGTGAAACTAAAAGTGATTCTACCTCTATTTGGTTCAGACCAGATGAAGGAGACACGGATATTCGGATCATCCCGACAAATGATGGTGATCCGTTGAAGGAAATGTTCTTTCACTATAACGTTGGAGATCATAAGGGCGGTGTCCTTTGTCCCAAGCGCAATTATGGAGAACAGTGTCCCATTTGCGAATTCGCTTCCCAGCTATGGCGAGAAGGAAGCGACAACAACGACGAGGAGAGCAAAAAGCTTGCAAAGTCACTCTTTGTGCGCACCCGCTATTTCAGCCCCGTAGTTGTTCGTGGTCGAGAAGATGAAGGGATTAAGGTATACGGCTACGGTAAGACCGCGTACGAACTCCTTCTCGGCTACATTCTTGATCCTGAGTACGGTGACGTGACGGATATTGAGGAGGGTACTGATATTACCCTCACGTATACGAAGCCCACCAAGCCAGGAGCATACCCCCAAACAAGTCTGAAGATGCGTCGAAACACCTCTCCTCTATTGAGTGATGTGGAAGCGACACCCGCCCTCCTTGATCGCATGCCAGATTTCGATACGCTCTTTGAGCGTTTGAGTTCTGCGCAAGTCGACGCAATTCTTGATGAACAACTGGCCGGCGATGGTAGTGCCGAGAGCCGATCATCGGAAACCACTAAGTATGCTGGCACGCAAACTAGTGAAGTAGACCGCGCCTTCAATGAACTGATGAGCGGTTAGGACCCAGACTTGGCCCGCTGGCAGACCGGGAAAAGTCTGCCACATTTTTAATTAGTTGCTTGACAACAGAAAAAGCATTTGATATAATAAGAATATCTTCTCAACAGAAGATGAGTGCAAGATCTCTATCGCTACGGCCCCTGAGATTTTGAGACATAAACATGCGATACGCAAAAGGAGAAATAAATGTCGACCCAACTCAAAACAGTCCCCCAACAGGCTTATATTGTTGGAACACCCATCCGACCAGGGTTCAATGGTCAGGGACAAATCGATCTACACGATTATGCAGGAATGGCACCCCCCACGTTTGAGGGTTGCACTTTTTCTCACTTTACGTTTCTTGATTTGACTACGGTTAATATTGATACTGAAAGCTTTGCTAACCTCGGAATTCGTGAAGAATTTGAAGGAGATGATGGCAATCGTATCGACGAACTTGAAGTCTCATTTGAGAACAACGGGTTTGAAACTGTTGCGTGGCCCCCATCAATTGATGATCTTGGTGGCTTCATCGATGGTCGTGGACGTACCACGGGCGCCCTAAATCGCAGTGAGCGATGGATGCCGGTTGCAGTGTATAACCGTGTTGATTTTTCGGTTTCAAGTACTGTTACCAACGGAATCAAGGGTAACCTCGGAGGACGCCCACAGCGTAGTGCTTCGTTTCGTGACATTGTTAATGGAGCAGTTCACTTGGTCAATGAAGGTGAGCTTAAGCCAACAGTTAACGATGTTAACAACTGGTTGAAGAAGCGTCTTGAATTGTGGAGATTCTTCAAGGCTGATTTGATCACGAAAATGCAGCAAGCTATTGTTGAAGAAAGCACGCGTGATGAATCGTTGATTCTGCGCAAGAAGACTAGTTCGTGGCACGCGTGGATTAAGCGCAACGTTGGACTTGACGAGAAGGCTGGTGATTACGTATTGGTAAATGCGTCTTCCTCCTCGTATCAGACGTATATTCAACGTCTGTGGTGCGAGAGCATCCTTCCGGCTATCATCGACGGTTCGGATCCGGTAGATGTGATCTTCTATACTAGTCACTATCGACCTTCAAAGGCTCGGGATGGGCTGCAAAAGTCCATTGAAAAGCTGGACCAACTGTACGACATGTCATTTAGCCTTGTCAAGAGTCACCTCAAGAGTTCGGGTATTGATCTCGATGCAGTCTTGGCTGCTACAGGTACTCAACTTAACAGCGATAAGCCTTTCAATATCATTGGAGCATGTCCGCAGATTGTTAGCGATCATGAATTTGAAAGCGGCAAGCTTATTGATGTGACCAGCTACTGATGAAGACTCCGTTACGATATCCCGGCGGCAAAAGTCGTGCTGTGAACACGTTAATGGACTACATCCCTGATGATTGTGGGGAGCTTTGCTCCCCCTTTCTCGGGGGTGGTTCGTTTGAGCTAGCTTTGGCAGCGAAGGGCGTAAAGATACACGGATACGATGCTTTTAAACCAATCGTATGGTTCTGGCAGGCACTACTAAAAGATCCTGCGAGATTAGCTCAATTGGCCGATGCGACCAAGACCCGAAGACCGCGCAAATACGTATATCAAGGTAAAGAATGTAAAGCCCGCGGCTTGCTAAAGAAAGACTTTGAGCGATTCCGTGACGAGATCCGGTTTGCATTGAAGATGAAGCACCCATTTACTTTTGACTCGGCTGCTAAAATATATGCCATTAACCGGAGTAGTTTTTCGGGAGCTACATTTGCTGGCGGTTTTTCCGAGAGAGCTTCTTATGCGCGATTCACAGATAGCCAAATTGAGGCAGTTAGAAACTTTAAGGTAGATAATTTTACGGTAAAGCATGCTGACTTTAAAGACTCAATGAAAAAGCATGATTGTCATTTCTACCTTGATCCTCCGTATTTCCTCTCAGGTGCAAGAAGCAAGCTGTATGGAGACGACGGAGACATGCACGAGTTCTTCCCCCACCTTGCCTTATTTAGCGAGCTAAGAAAAAGAGAGAACTGGATTTTATCGTATAATGATTGTGCTGAGATTAGAGAATTGTATCGAGATTATCAGATACATGAGGCCCAGTGGACTTACGGGATGAATAAATCAAAAAAATCTTCAGAAATAATTATTACGTGCTTGCCCCAGTGCAAGACATATGTTACAATTGAAAACAAACAAGGAGAAGAGTAACATGGCCAAGAAACCCAAAACCAAAGCAGGTCGAGTGTCTATGCATGACTTGATGACCCTGGTAAATAAAAAAGCAGGGCGGAATGTTGCCCATAATCTAACCGGCGATAACCCCACCTCCGTTAAAGAATGGATCCCCACAGGCTCTCGTTGGCTTGATTCGATTATATGTAAGGGTCGAGTCGCCGGCATTCCTGTAGGAAAGGTGACGGAGATTGCTGGACTTGAATCAACAGGTAAGTCATACATGGCTGCACAAATAGCCGCTAACGCTCAGAAAATGGGCAAGCTTATCGTTTATTTTGATTCTGAGTCTGCTATCGACCCTTCATTTTTAGAGAGAACAGGGTGCGATTTAGAGCGTCTTATGTATGTTCAAGCTAGCTCCGTGGAGTTTGTGCTTGAAACTATCGAAGAATTGCTCGGAGCAACCGATGAACAATTGGTTTTTATCTGGGACTCATTGGCATTTACGCCTTCAGTCTCTGACGTAGAGGGAGACTTTAATCCTCAATCATCGATGGCAGTGAAGGCGAGAATCTTAGCGAAGGGAATGTCGAAGCTGACTATTCCTTTGGCAGATAAAAAGGCCACCCTCATTGTACTCAATCAGTTGAAAACGAACATTCCCCAGGGCCCCAATGCACGCATTGTTGCCATGACCACACCTTACATTACGCCCGGCGGAAAGGCGATGCACTATTCGTATTCGTTGAGGATTTGGCTGACAGGACGAAAGGCAAAGTCTTCTTTTGTTACTGATGATAAAGGTTTCCGAATTGGTTCTGAGGTTAAAGTTAAGCTAGAGAAATCTCGTTTCGGAACTCAAGGAAGATCGTGTGCGTTCCGTATTCTATGGGGTACCGAAGAGATTGGTATCCGTGACGAAGAAAGCTGGTTTGATGCCATTAAAAGCTCGGAGTACCTTACTTCAGCCGGCGCATGGTACACGCTAAAGATGCCTGCGGGATACACTAAGAAATTCCAACCTTCTAAGTGGACAGAATTAATTACAACTGACGATGAATTTAAAGCGAATGTCATACGTCTGATGAATGAAGAAGTTGTTCAGAAGTTTGATAAACGCGAAGGTTCCGCCGATGCATTTTATTCAGAGCCGGATGACTTATCACAAAAAGTGGCCCACCACCCCGTATAGGAGAAAACCATGACCAGTCTATTAACATTACTTTTAGTGGGAGCGCTCGATACTGCCGAGGCACACCCTCGACACGTCCAGCGTCCCCGTCACCCTCATCACGCTCAGCGCACACGCCCGGCTCCCCCGCCGCAAGTGCGAGGCCATAACGTCCGGTGGCATCGAAACCATTGGGTGTACACTCACAGCAATCCCAACTTTGTGTGGAAGTGGTCCCCCGGGCATTATACTCGCCGCGGAGAATGGGTACCCGCCTCGTGGAGAGTCGTGGTTCGATTTTAATTAAAAAAACGGTTGACTTAACCCCCTCAATAAGTTATAATAAGATATAACTTGAGGGGGTTATTTTATATATGAAGAGACTATTAATTATTGATGCGCTAAACGCGTATTTGAGAGCGTACATTGTAGATCCCAGCCTGTCGACAAACGGACAGCCGATCGGTGGATTGAAGGGGTTTATTAAGATCCTGCAGAAGCTGGTGAGAGACACCAATCCCGATCAGATTGTGGTTGTGTGGGATGGACCCAACGGTTCGGCCAAGCGCAAGAGCATGGATAAAAATTATAAGGAAGGGCGCAAACCAATTAGATTGAATCGCGCCTTTCATAATCTGACTGAAGACGAAGAGTTGCAAAATAAAGTATGGCAACAGAGTCGAGTCATCGAATATCTTAATAATATGCCCATTGTTCAGTTCATGATCGCGGAGATTGAAGCCGATGATATCATTGCCTATATTAGTGGAATGGAATACTATAAGGGGTGGCAGAAGATCATCGTTTCTAATGATAAGGACTTTATGCAAGTTTGCAGTGAAGAGACCATTCTCCTGCGCCCCACCGCTAAAGAACTGTTAAATACCGCACGGATTGTAGAAACCACAGGAGTGCACCCCACTAATATGGCCCTGGCCCGCTCCATTATCGGAGACGCGTCGGATAACCTTCCCGGCGTGAGAGGCGCCGGCTTTAAGACGGTAAAAAATCGCCTTTCCTTTCTGAAGGAACCTAAGACCTATACGATCGATGAAGTAATTGAATTTTGTGAAGAAGCCGAGAGTAAACTAAAGTTTTATTCCAATGTAGCTACTAATCGAAAGTTAATTGAACATAATTATAAGATGATGCAATTGTACGCCCCACAGATGTCCATACAGTCTAAGACTTATGTAGCTGAATCTATTGAAAATTTTGAGTGTGATTTTAATAAAACAGAAATCCTCAAGATGATGCGGAATGATGGATTTGGAGAGTTAAACTGGGAAGATCTGCGCACAGCCCTGAACCGAATTAGTAGGGAATGTATTGACAATGAAGGGTAATAAATTTTATTATGAAGTTGACTTTCAGCCCGTGTATGGTATAGTTAATATGCAGTCAGCAAGAGGTAATAAATGCTAGCAGAAAATGTAAATTTTGGAAGGTATGGCAAGACCTTTCAAGAGGGATTGGTACAATTAATTTTTGAGGATAGAACATTCGCAGATCAAATCACGGAAGTCCTCAACATAGATTTTCTAGAACTGGAATATCTTCAGGTATTTATTACTAAAGTAGTAAAATATCGTGCTAAATATGGAAAGCATCCTTCTGTCGATGTGATGGTATCCATGATGCGCACGGAGTTAGATAATGAAGATGAAGTAATACAAAAACAAGTGAGAGATTATTTTACGCGTATCCATACTTCGGAGGTTACTGCTGTTGAATATATTAAGGAGACTGCGCTCGATTTTTGTAGAAAACAAAAGTTAAAAGAAGCTATGATGAAGTCAGTCGGACTTTTGCAGAGTTCTTCTTTTGATGAGATCTCTCAAGTGATTAATGAGGCCCTTAAACTTGGATCTGAGAATAATTTTGGTTATGATTACATGGCTGATTTTGAGGCACGCTTTGTGCCCAAACATCGCAACCCCGTTTCGACCGGATGGTCCGATATTGATGTGATTATTGGAGGTGGATTAGGCAAGAGTGAACTGGGAGTGGTTATCGCTCCCACGGGCGCTGGAAAGAGTATGGTTCTTGTTCATCTCGGGGCTAGTGCTCTACAAGAGGGCAAGACGGTGGTGCATTATACATTAGAGTTGCAAGACACTGTTATCGCTAATCGCTATGATAGTTGTATAACCGGATACCCCTTATCAGACATTACTAATTTTAAGGAAGAAGTATATGAAGAGATTAAAGAGTTGGATGGGGCTTTATATATCAAAGAATATCCCACCAAGTCAGCCAGCACTAATACTATTCGCAATCACCTCTCTCGTTTAGTAAAGCGAGGCATAAAACCAGGAATGGTGATTGTGGACTACGCGGATCTTCTAAAGCCAGTCACCGCAAGAAAAGAGAAACGAAATGAACTTGAATCTATTTATGAGGAGTTGCGCGCGCTTTCGACTGAATTTCAGTGTCCTATCTGGACAGCATCCCAAACCAATCGGTCTGGACTAAGCGCAGAAGTGATTACGATGGAACAAATTTCTGAGGCATTTAATAAGTGTTTTGTTGCTGACTTCATTTTTTCGGTTTCTCGCACCATAGAGGATAAGCAAAACAATAAAGGCAAGATCTTTATTGCAAAGAATAGAAACGGCCCTGATGGGATGGTATACCCCATATTTATGGATACAGCAAGTGTTAAGATTGGTGTATTACCTAGATCCCAATTTCCCGCGCAAGGGGGACAATCCCAAATTGTTACCGCCCCTGTAGCATTGGATCCCAAGGCTCAGCAGCAACTGTTAGCTGCCAAATATAATAAATTAAAAGGAAAACGCAGATGAGAACAATTGAAAACATTCGACGCTTCAGGCTGTCCGATACTTTTATTGAGCCCTTTAAAACTTCGAAAGTGCCGTGGGGCCCGCTGGGGTATGTCACTTTTAAGAGAACCTACTCGCGACGACTAGAAGAATTTGATCCAAGTGCCTCCGGCTCCGAAGAGTGGTGGCAGACATGCCGGCGCGTCATTGAAGGTATGTTTAACATGCAAAAGCAGCATGTCTTTTTATTGGGCTTAGAATGGAATGACAATAAAGCCCAGAAGACTGCTAAGGAAGCCTACGATCGCTTATTTAATTTGAAATGGACTCCCCCCGGCCGCGGACTTTGGATGATGGGTACTAAATTTGTAGAAGAGCGAACTGCAGCCGGACTCTTTAATTGCGCCTTTCGATCAACCCGCGATTTATCTACCAAAGGTGGCTACCTGTTTGCATGGATGATGGATGCTCTGATGTTAGGAATTGGAGTCGGCTTTGATACCGAAGGAGCGGGAAGCATTACAATCAAAGAGCCTCAATATACCCAAGACGTGTTGGTGATTGATGATTCCCGAGAAGGATGGGTAGACTCAGTTCATATGCTTTTGGATGGATTCTTTTTTGGACATAAACTCCCTAAGTTTGATTATTCAGCTATTCGTCCCGCCGGCGCAAAAATCGGGGGGTTTGGAGGTACGTCAAGTGGTTACGGTCCCCTTAAGGAATTACATGATAATCTAATTGAGATGTTCTCCGGCAAGGTGGGAGAGCCTATTTCTTCGGTGGATCTTGTAGACACTGAAAATCTAATTGGGCGCTGTGTAGTGTCCGGGAATGTGAGGCGCTCCGCTGCATTGGCGATGGGAGCCTACGATGATTTTAGATACTTGGAGATGAAGAACGACTCAGAGAAACTGATGCATCACCGATGGGGCTCCAATAATTCCTTTAATGCTAAAGTGGGGATGGATTATAGCTGGCATGCCGAGCAGTCTCAGAGAAACGGAGAGCCTGGGTACATTTGGTTAGAAAACGCCAGAACCCGCGGCCGCTTCAAAGACGGTTTACGATATGATGACGTGAATGTTGCCGGCTTCAATCCGTGCGTGGAGCAGCAATTGGAAGACGCTGAGTTATGCTGCCTTGTTGAGACCTTCCCGG
>Ga0080013_1001108_pt1 | contig 36597 bp, 58 predicted proteins | sample ETNvirenome_6_85_FD_69236 | JGI IMG/M metagenome (GOLD analysis project Ga0080013, IMG submission 69236) | Marine viral communities from the Pacific Ocean - ETNP_6_85 (SPADES assembly) (version 2) | ecosystem: Environmental > Aquatic > Marine > Oceanic | place: Pacific Ocean | collected 2013-06-19
TTAATGTGAGTTTCAAGATACTTAATTATTCTACTAGTTTCCATATTTGCGAAACATGATTTTTTAAAGTTTATATCGTATGCCATTTTATTTTTCTCCTATAAGTTTATTTAGATACCAAAGTGCTTTTTTTAAATCTTCGATACCATTCTTGTATTTATATCTAGAAACATATTTGATTATATTGCCCTCTAGATAATTCATTTTTTGGTCAAGTATGAAGTCAATTACTTCTATTTTGCCTTGCTTATAATGTTGTGGATTTATATTGTCAGGTTTTTTCTTCATTTTTATATCCTAGTAAATCTTCCAATAATGGAATGTAAAATTTAATTTCTTTTCTGATAGCCCATTGACCACCATCTTCGCTAACACCAATAACAACTATGTCTTTTATGTCTTTACCAAACATTTCATTGAACATACAAGCATAAGCTGTTAATTGTATGCCTTGTTCAATACTCATCTTTTCTCGCCTACCTCTTGATGTTTTAAAGTCAATAATGGCATAGTAAGAATGAAATTTTGCTATACAATCTACTCGCCCATATATTTTGTATTTATCTGAATACAATAAATCTTCTAACAAAAAAACTTCTTTAATATGTTTTAATTCATGTAAGATATTCATAAACATACCATCATAAAGACAATGATTACTTCTCATGTTGTATGGCATTTCACCAAAAGAGCCATGGTCAATAGTATAATATTTATCAGAAAGTCTATCTTCGAGTGGTATGTTTAAATAATCATTTATCATTTTATGAACTTCTGTGCCTCTTTTCGCACCTTGCTCCATAATATAATTAGCGACATCTTCGCCTACTTTTTTTCTCCATCTTTCTAAATCTTTATTAGGGAGAAGTCTTAACCATCTTGTAATGGCTTTATATTCTTCTCCCATTTTCTTTTGACCAATATCATATTCTGATTTTACTTTCCATTTTTCAAAAGAATCTAAATCAGATTGAGTGAATGGTTGTATTAAATCACTCATTATCTTCTAGGATATCCGATATTGAATATTTATTTGGAGTGAAGTATTTATCTCTTTCAATACCCAGCCCAAATCTTCCTTTAAAGTCTTTTAATTCATTCAAATTAAAATACCCAGCCTCTTTTTCATGAAGATGTGCTACTCCATAACAATTATTGGTTTGTGGGTCTAATTCTGAAATCCACCAAGTACCAATTCCTGTCGGATTAAATAATTTGACCACAATTTTAAAATCGACATTTGTTGGGTGTTCATCATTCCATGCTTGTTTATGCTTGGCATGATTATCTGTCAATATTTTATATTGTGCTTTTGTTAGTAGTTCCATGTTATTTTACCTCGTTTATTATTTCGTATTTATATGGTCGCCATTTCATATTATCTTCATCTTCCTTTATTCGTTCTCTTAAAACATAAGTTTCGTAAAAGTCATCTATTGTAAATCCATTTTCAGGGTGATTCTTTATACTATCTTTCCATTCCTTATGTTTTTCATCATCTATGTTAATGTCATAGTCTTTGTAAACTCTTATTTTATATACTGCCATTATTTTTTGCCTCCATAAGTATAAATGCCATAAGGTTTTTTGTTTGGTTTGTGCATTGTTATTTTGTAATGTACTCTTAAATCAAAAATAACAGCCGATAATCTTGTTATCATATATTTAGAGAAAGACTCCATTGATGTGATAGTCTTATTAAGAATAAGGTGTCGTAAGATTATTGCTCGTTGATTTTTCTTTGGCTTTTTAACATTCCAAATATGTCTTTTATTGATTTCACTATTTTTCATAATATTTGCCTCGCTTTTATTACTTAACCAATTATAATACTATAAGTATTAATAAGTAAAGTATTAATATCACTTTATTTATATTTACTTTTAATATAAACTAATCAATAATAAGGAAAAGCTAGTAATAACAACAGGAGAACAATAAATGAAATTAAGAGAATATCTTAAAAATCAAGCAGTTAGCGTGAGCAAGGTAGCGAAAATACTAGATGTTCCTGAGGTCACAGTAAACTCATGGAAATATGGAAATAAGATTCCTAGCAAAAAAAACATGGATAAAATAGTAGAATTTACTAATAAAGAAGTTCAACCAAACGATTTTTACACATGAGTTTTCAAGCAATATCTTGGGCTACAAAGCAAAAGACAGATTGTAATGGTAGTAAATTATTGCTGATTATGTTATGTAATTATGCCGATAAGGATAACAGATGCTATCCTAGTTTGGCACATTTAAGTGAATTATGCTGTTGCTCTACGAGTAGCGTTCAGAGATATGCAAGAAAATTGAAAAAATGCAATTTAATTAAAGTTGAAAAAGTGGGCAAAGGGTTAAAGAAACACAATCATTATACGATTAATATACCTAAATCTGTTGTAGTCAATTTGACTAGTAATACTAATATAACTAATAAAAATAAATTTATTAAACAGAAAGGTAGAAATAAAAACTTTATCGCTGGATAATACTTTATTTATAATTACTGATAGTATAATATATCAATAAGTAATTAACGAGGGCAAAACAATGAAAGATGGTATTCACAAAGCAAAAGATTTATATGAGGATTTATGGAAACTTTATGAGGGCAAAGTTTGCAAGAGATACAAAACAGGTTTTAAAGATTTAGACCCAATTATGAGGATAGTAAAACCCTCATTTATCTTAATGACAGGTGTGCCAAATTGTGGCAAGTCAAGTTTAACATTTGATATCATAATGAGAACAGCTAAAGAGCATGATTTTAAATATGTTATCTTCTCACCTGAACATAGTTTGGCAGTTAATTTGAAAAGACTAATTGAGAAATATGTTCATAAACCATTTGATGCCATGTTTGGAGATAATAGATGCACTATTGAAGAAGTACAAGATGCTGTGGCTTTTATTAATGAACATTTTTATTTTATAGACAAGAAAGGCGATTCGCCTGACATTGATTGGATAATTGATAGAGCAAGATATTGTGTTAATGAGTTTGGCTGTGATGGATTGGTCACAGACCCATATAATGAAATTAATCCAGCAAGAAGTAATTTAAGAGAAGATGAACACATATCATTACTTATATCGAAAATTAAACGATTTAATCGAGAAACAAATACAATCACATTTATGGTGGCTCACCCTACCAAGCAAATAAGAAATGCTGATGGTATGTTTGAAGTTAAGAGTCTTTATGATGTTAGTGGTAGTAGTCATTGGAATAATAAAGCCGATATTGGTGTCATTGTCACTAGAGATTTTGAAAGAGGGCAAACAAAAGTCAGAGTGGCTAAAGTACGAGAAGTAGATGTTCAAGGAAACATAGGCGAAATAACACTTCGTTGGAATAATGATACAAAGTGTTATGATTCATTAATGGATAAATTTTAGGAGATAATATAATGCAAGTAATTGAAAGAAATATATCAGATATAATACCAGCCGATTACAACCCAAGAGAATTAACTAAGAAACAATATGCCGAAATTAAGGAAAGTATCGCTAAATTCGGTCTTGTAGACCCTCTAATAGTCAATATACACCCTACTAGGAAAAATATATTAGTTGGCGGTCACCAAAGATTGCAAGTTATTATTGGTATGGGTTTAAAAACAGTTCCATGTGTAGAGGTTAATCTTGATGAGAAACAAGAGAAAGAGTTAAATATAAGACTCAATAAAAATCAAGGACAATGGAATTATGATAATCTAGCAAACTTTTTTGATGTAGATAATTTGGTAGATTGGGGATTTGATTCAAAAGAATTAAATTTTTCCAATGTTGCTGAATTAAACGAAACCATGAGTGCTGTTGATAATGAGTTTAATGGCGAGGGAGATGATTTTTTACCATCACAAGTAAGAATGGTGCAATTATTTTTAAGTTCTGAAACCGAGCCAATATTTAGAACACAAATAGAAAAATTAAAAGAAGTCTATAATGCTGACAATATAACTGATGCTGTAATGACAGCTATAAAAAACGAATATGAAAGTAATAACAGTTAAAGAGCATAAAACAGCAGAAGAATTAGATGATATTAAAGGCACATATCTTGATGAGTCTTACATAAAATATCCTATTCCTATCGAAAACACTACATTCAAAAATGAAAATGGAGATATTGTCGCAGTTTACTTAAACAAAATTATACCATTTGATATTTGTAAAAAAGCGTTTCCATTTTTAAGGAAAGCATCATTAAGAGAATCTAATAATAGAGGTGTCGCATCAGGTAGAACAGATGAAATGAAAGTTGGAATGAAGATTGATGGCTTGTATGTTGGCAAAGTTTTGAGTGGTGGTAGGTTTATCCCACTAAAAAAAGATGGCACTTTATCTAATTCACCTAAAGCAATAGCAGTAAATTCATCTGTAATAGGTTATTTGGATAGGTATGCTAGGATTCCATATTGTAGAATGACAGAATATAGCCAAAGATTTTTTGATGAATATAGATTAACACTACCATACATAAGATATATTTCTAAAATGTATGAAAAATTTGTACCTGAAAAATATAATCTTCAAAAAGATTATTGGTATAAAATACACAAAGATTTCAAAATTGACAATACAGCATTTACTACTGTCACATTAAATAATAATTTTAGAACAGCTTGTCATACTGATAGTGGGGATTTTAGAGGTGGAATAGGTAATTTGGCAGTATTGGAGAAAGGTAAATATGATGGTGCTTATACAGTTATCCCAAAATATGGTATCGGTTTGAATGTAAGGAATACTGATGTTGGCTTTTTTGATGTCCATGAAATACATGGAAATACCGAGATAGTTAAACATGGTGCTAGTGAGAGAGTTTCTGTTGTTTGTTATATAAGAGAAAAAATGATTAATTGTGGAAGTGCTAAAGAAGAATTACAAATAGCATTAAAAAGAGAATGATATATCCGATATATATACCTAGCAAAAATAGACCCGATGCTAAATTTTTAGAGTTAATTAAAGATTTAGATGCTGATAAATATTTAATATTAGAGCCACAAGATATAGATAAATATGATAATTATAAAGATTATTTTACAATATTAAACCTCAAAAAAAATGACATGGGTTTGGCTTTTTCTAGAGATTTTTGCAAAACCTATGCTGATAATAACAACAGCAAATGGTATTGGTTAATTGATGATGATATTACAAAGTTTTATAGAACATTAAATAATAAAAATGTTCCTATTACACCTAAAGAGGCATTAGAATCAGCACAAGAACAGTTCAGCGTTATGCCGATAGCACTAGGCTCATTAGAATATCAACAATATTCTTGGAATCAAAAAAAACCTTTCAAATTAAATTCTTATGCTGATTGTGTGGTGTGCTTTAATGTAGAAAGAACGAAAAAATATAAATATGATTTACAGTTTAAATTGAAACAAGATAGAGATATGGCATTACAAATAATGTCAGATAAACAATATGTAATGAGAGCATTACAAATATCTTTTTCTTGCCCAAGTTATGGTAGCAACAAAGGTGGTTTGCATGATGTTTACCATAAAGAAAAACTTGAAAAAAGTATGGCAGAAAAACTCGTAAAAAAATGGGGCAGAAAGTATGTCAATCTACAAATAAAAGAGCATAGTTCAGGAACGAGATATGATGCTAAAATTAATTGGAAAGTATTTAAAGTTAATATAGATTGGTGATGGGTGGTTTGAGTGACACCCACACTTAATGATTATCTTTGTTTAAAGTGACCATTCATTTTGGCTATGGGAGTTTCCCAAGTTAAGCCAACGACATCAAGAGCATTATGATGAGAAACAGTATTTTTAAACTGTCTGAATCTTCTTCTGAAGTTTATGTCAGTAAGAAGAAACCTCTCATTATGACTATCTAGCCATTTAGTAAAAGCTATCACAACAAATTTAACTTTTATGAATGCTTTTCTTTTTTTGGTTTCAGAGTTTGTAGAGCTTTCTATATCTCCCTCATAAAACTCAATGAGTTTACTACAAGCTATTGACCAAGTATTATTGTCATCATAAGTGCCACCTACACCTCTAACCTCTTTTAATGCTTGATACCAAGCACTTTTGAAAGTTTTAATGTTAGTAATATCATTAAGACCGATTTCCGATACTATTTTTTTAACATCATCTATTTGATTGTTTTCCATATTTTTATCCTCGTTTAATATTATTTATACTTTAAGTATATATCAGTATAGATTACATACAAAGCATTAATGTCAAATAAAAACCTTTAAAAATCAGTGAGATAGGATTTATTTATATTAGAATAGTCTAATGTATACATTTATTTCAGCAAATGCTTTACTTTATACTAAAAGTAGTATATATTGAAAATGTAATCAAGGAAGAATTAATTACTCTGATATGATTACTACTATCGACTCGGTGCCATTATAAACCGAATTTGAGAGAAATCTCACAACGAGTTGAGTTTGATAGGTAGAGATGTAAGTTAATGAAACTAAAAAATAATGGTCGAGTTTCATTCCTGTACTTCGGTACTTGCTCGAACTCATAGAGTGTAATGGCTCATATTGAGATGTAGATGGAAGTTCTCAAAAAATCTGTACAGTAGGGTGGGTGCGAACTCACCCTATTTTTTTGTCTTGCTTTTTTCTTATTTTTACTCTATAAAAAGAGTATATATGCCAAAAATAGTAAAAAAAACTGATGAGATAGGAAGAATGGTAAAACAATTATCAGGAATAGGTGTCACTCATGACATGATTTGCTCTATTGCTGGTATATCAAAACCCACTTTATATAAATATTATGATGAGGAATGTAAGCTAGGCAAGGCACAATCTACTGTCACAGTGGCGAATAACTTATATCGTATGGCAACAGGAGATGGGAAAGAGGCTCTGACAGCATCTATTTTTTGGCTTAAAACACAAGCTGGTTGGAAAGAAACTGATGTTGTGGAGATAAACAATGTATCAGATGAAAACGAAAAATTCTCAGAACTTATTAAACAAGTTCGACACACTAGGTTATCACAAAAAGATAGCGACAAATCTACTCATTGAGTGGTATGGCAAGGCGAGAAAGAGCCAATTAGTAGAAGATGATGATAAATATAACATACATCTTTTTTTAGCTGGTCGTGGCTGGGGCAAAACTCTTACAGGTGCTTATGACATAGTTCAATATTGTTTAATGAACGACAATGTTATTTGTGGAGTAATTGCACCAACTTATGGTGATTTAAAGAGAGTTGTTTTTTCAGGCGATTCAGGTTTCATTAATATAATTGATAAAAGATTATTGAGTGAAACAGGATATAATAAATCACAGAATGAAATACACTTTTATAATGGCTCTCGAATAGTTGGCTTTCCAGCGATAGAGCCAGACAGATTAAGAGGAGTTCAATTTCATAGAGCATGGTGTGATGAATTAGCAAGTTGGAGATATTCAGAAACTTTTGATAACTTAATGATGGCATTAAGACTTGGGCAGAATCCTAAATGTATTATTACCACAACACCAAGACCAACGAAAATAATTAAGTCTTTAGCCAAAAGAGAAGATACGAAACTCATTAAAGGTAGCACTTTTGAAAACATTGATAATCTAGCTGAATCCTCAATCCAAATGTTAAGAGAACGATATGAGGGTACAAGAATTGGTAGGCAAGAATTATATGCTGAAATACTAGAAGATATTGAGGGTGCTTTATTTCATTATAAAAATATAGAAGAAAATAGAGTTGTAGATTTTCCACCTGATTTAGAAAGAATAGTAGTTGCTATTGACCCAGCTGTCACTAGTAATGAGGAGTCAGATGAAACAGGAATGGTCGTTGCTGGGAGAGATGCCAATAATCACTACTATATTTTGCACGATAGTAGTCAAATTTCCTCGCCTGATGTATGGGTTAAAAAAGCCATTTCACTTTATAAACAATATCAATGTGATAGGATAGTAGCAGAGGTTAATAATGGTGGAGATTTAATTGAGAGATTATTGAGAACACAAGACCAAACAATACCATATACTAGTGTTAGAGCAAGTCGTGGTAAGATTGTAAGAGCAGAGCCAATTTCTGCTTTATATGAACAGAATAGAGTACATCATGTGGGAGTGTTTAAAGAATTGGAAGAACAAATGTGTCAGTTTACAGGAAACCAAGCACAATATCATGATGATAGAGTAGATGCTTTAGTTTGGGCTATAACCTCATTACAGAATAGTGGTCGTGCTGTGTTTAATATTAGTTAGAGGATATCATGGGTATATTAGATAAATTTTTTAAAAAACCAATAGAAAAAAAAGAATCGCCAACAGTTATGATAAATAGACTAGAGGCATATATGGGCAAATCTAATATGAAGTATAAAGATTTTGCCAAAGAGGGTTATCAAGACAACGCAATAGTTCATAGATGTGTAAAACTTATTTCTGATAGTGCGAGTGCTGTCAAGTTAAAAGTCTTTGATGGCGATATAGAATTAGAAAACCATGAGTTGTTATCTTTATTAGAAAGACCCAATCCATTACAAAGTGGTGGGGAGTATTTTCAATCTTTATATGCTTACTTAATGATTTCAGGTAATTCTTATCTTTTAAGAGATACTGAAACCGAAAAACCGCCAAGAGAATTATATTTATTAAGACCAGACAGAATTAAAATAAAATCAAGTTCTTCTATGATTCCTGATTATTATTGTTATGTTGTAGATGGTCAAACTATCAATGAATATCCAGTAGACCAATACACAGGTCAATCTCAATTAAAACAAATTAAGCTATGGAATCCTTTAGATGATTTCTATGGTTGTAGTCCAATATTGGCCAGTGCTTATAATATTGACCAACACAATCTTGCTGGTTTACATAATGTGGCTTTATTGAAGAATGGCTGTACACCAAGTGGTATGCTGAAGTTTGAGCCAAAAGATGAAACAGGAATGTCAGCTACTTTAACAGATGACCAACGAGCAAGATTATTAGAAGATTTAGAACAAAGATTTCAAGGTAGCAATAATTCAGGTCGCCCAATGTTATTAGAGGGAAATTTTGATTATACCCAATTAGGATTAAACCCAAAAGATATGGATTTCTTAGAACTCTTAAACTTATCAGCAAGGGAGATTGCTTTATGTTTTGGAGTTCCAGCACAATTAATTGGAATCCCAGAGGCAAATACATACAGTAATATGGAAACAGCAAAATTAGCATTATACGAGGAAACTATAATCCCATTATTAACGAGAGTAGAATCTGACTTAAATGAGTTCTTATCGCCTCTATATGAGGGTGATATTCAGATTAAGTATGACTTAACTAGTATTCCAGCGATGGCTGAAAAGACAAAACAAATTTATGCTAATGTGACACAAGCAGTACAAACAGGAATCATGACTCGTAATGAGGCAAGAGAAAAACTCGGATTAGATGAAATAGAGGGTGGTGATGAGTTATATATCCCAAGTAATTTATTTCCGATTGGCGAAGTAGATGCCTCTAGTGTTGAAGATAACGATATGCCTGTTGATGCAGAGGGCAACGAAAAAGATATGAAACTCGCTTATGGCGAAAAAGAAAAGTAAAACTTTAGCAGAGAAAAAACACATGCAAAAAGTTGCTGAATTAGGTTGCATAGCCTGTCGAAAGCTAGGTCATTTTGGCACACCAGCAGAATTACATCATATTCAAAGTGGTATGCTCGGTAAAAAGACAGATAATTTTTCAGTAATTCCTCTTTGCCCATATCACCACAGAACATCTAATTATTCCTATCACCAAAACCCAATGTGGTTTACTAAAGTATTCGGAACACAGACAGAACTATTACAGGAAACATTAGAATGGCTAAAATAAGAGTAAGTCGTAGAAAAGTATATCGTGAGGCATTAAGAACTTACATTAGAATGGCTAGGAGTTTAATAACCAAGCTAGATAAATTCTCTAACAAATATCGTAGATATGCTTTCAAAGAATATGCAGAACTAGGAGAAATCTCTAATGAGTATTATGATAGTTATTGGCAAGACTTATATAAACTTATGGAAAAAAACGCTAGAACGATAATTGAAGAATCCTCTAGGTTTATTAAAACATCAAGAGTGTTAAAGAAAGCGGAAGATGAGGTGGCAGAAGTCACTTATGATTATATCACTCAAAACACAGCACAGAATGTGACTTATATTACTGAAACTACTAGAAAGCATATTCAATCAGCGATTGCTTATTCTGTGAGTGAGGGTTTTGGTCAGAATGACACAGCCGAACAGATTGCTAAATCAACAGCTTTTTCATCAGCAAGAAGTAAGTTAATTGCTAGAACAGAAACTCATCAAGCATATAATTATGGAAACAATAAGATTGCTAGAAGATTAGCGTTGAAGAAACCCAAGAAAGAATGGTTAAGTGCTTTAGATACTAGAACAAGGTCATGGCATATTGATATGAATGGCACAAGTATTTTTATTGAAGAATATTTTGAATTGTATGCACCGAGTAAGACTATGCCCAGCCCACAGCTTATGCAATATACAGGCGACTCAAATGGTGGTGCTAGTAATGTTTGTAATTGTCGTTGCTTTACTATGTACTATGATGCAGAAGATATAATAATTGATAAGTAATATATATTAGTATTATAAGTCAATTTGACTACACAAAAAAAAGAGCCATATTGCTATGACTCTCTCTTTCTTTTTGTTGTTTAGTCTAGTCTTGAACTAGATGTTGCTTTAATACCAGCTTTTGACAAAACTTGTGCATAAGCACTAGCACCAGCCTCATGTATCATTATACATTGTCCATTGTAATCGGCTGGTTTCCATATAGAGTAAGACTTCTCATAATGACTCCAACTGTACCCAAGTTTTTCAAGTTGTTTACCTAGTTTAGAGTTTTGTCTTACACCATGAACATTTACCCATGCAAATCCACAAGCAAGTTCAGGCTCTCCATGTTCCTCTAATGCTTTTTCAACAGCTTTTTTAGAAACTCTTAAAGCCCAATCGTGTGTTTCCTTAAAATTAATATGTGAATATTGTTCTTTAAGGTTTTTACGATACTCACTTCTTTTTTTAGAATTTTCCTGAACAGATACTTTACTATCTATTCTATCCAAAACAAATTTAAGAACAGCATCTACTAATAGTAAATGGTTTTGAACATCAACTTCTTCTCTTACATAAAATTCCTTTAAAGGTTTATATCCTTTCATTGGCATTATATAAAGAGCATATTTAGGTTGTTCGCCATATATTTTTATTGGATTTACACTTCTAAATAAAAGAACATTTGCTTGGTTTAACTGTTCTGCTGTTGTTTTACCAAAGCTGTCAAGTTGTTTCCAATCATAATGTTTGTTTTCTCTTATCATTTTATACTTTTCTAATTTTCTCATATTTTTATCCTCGTTTGTTGTTAATTGTTAATTTGGGTGGTTAAGGTGACACCCACACCATTTGTTATAAAGTTCTAGCAAATTTTTCTAAGACTTCTTGTCTGCTAACACCTGTAAGATGATATTGAACTCGCCCTGAAAATTGACAAGTGCTTAACCATTTACAAGTTGGTTTATAACCTATGTCATTCATTGTTATTAACCAAATCTCTTTGATAGTGTCAAATGCTACAATGCCTTTACCTAAAGATTTAATGTTTGTATATCTGTTTTCCATATTTTCCTCGTTTATTAATTTATTCTATATATTCATTATATTATACTAATAGTATAAAGTAAAGGATATTTACACTTTATTTTGACATATTTTATATATTGTGGTTAAAATAGTCGTATATTTACTTGAAATTAAGGTGTTTTCATGAGTAATGACCAATTAGCAGAAGATTTAACGATATTAGAAGATTCTAATACTGATATTCCTTGTGAATTTAAACAGTTAGATTCAGAGGGAGATGGGGCGTTTGAGGGTTATGCCTCTATATTTAATAACAAAGATTTAGGAAATGATGTTATTCGCAAAGGTGCTTTTGAGAACACGCTGAAAGGTAAAAAACCAAAACAAATCAAATTATTATATCAACACAAAACAGATGAGCCGATTGGAGTTATAGATTCCTTATTAGAAGATAATAAAGGATTATATCTCAAAGGAAGATTGGCTATGGGTACGCAGAAAGGGAAAGAAGTTTTTGAATTAATGAAAATGGGTGCTTTAGATTCTATGTCAATAGGATATAGATTAACACCTGAAGATTATAAGTATGACCCTAAAGAAAGAAGAAGAGTCATCAAATCAGTAGATTTAATGGAAATATCATTGGTCACTTTTCCAATGAATCCAAAAGCAAAGATAACGAAAGTGAAACTTGCTGAAATGAACACAAGAGAAATAGAACACTACTTACGAGATGTTGGTATGCCTGTTAATCTTGCTAAAGAGAGTGCGAACATACTGTTTAAATCTTTTAATTTAAAAGAAAGAGAACTGCGAGATGTAGTTGATAGTCTAAAGCATTTAATAAACACAATCAAAACATAAGAGGTATTTATGTCTGAAGAAGTAAAAGATGTCATTGACAATCTTGGAAAATCTTTTGAAGAATTCAAAGGAGAAAACCAAAAGAATATTGATGAAATCAAAAAAAATGGGGTTGCTGACCCTATTCTTCAAGAAAAAGTTGATAAGTTAGCTGAAGATGTTGCTACGAAAGTAGAATTAAAACAAGAGTCAGAACTTAAAGACAAAGCACTTGAAGATGCAAAAGAAAGACTAGATGCTATTGAAACCAAACTTGCTAGACCAGAAACAGGACTAGACACAAAACAAGTAGATGTTCAAATGAAAGCATTTAGCAAATGGTTAAGAAAGGGAGATTTAGACCCTGAAGAAACCAAAGCATTGTATGAGAGTGATGACACATTAGGTGGTTATTACTGTCCAACAGAATATGTTGCAGAACTTATTAAGTCTGTTACAGAGTTCTCGCCAATGCGTTCTATCGTTAGAGTTAGAAGTACAGATAAAAGAGGTATTGAAGTTCCAAAAAGAACAGGACAATTCTCGGCTAGTTGGGTTGCTGAAACAGGCACTCGTAGTGAAACAACAGGGTACACAACAGGATTAATGAGTATTGATGCTCACGAATGTTATGCACTTGTTGATATGTCACAAGCTATGCTAGAAGATTCTGCTTTCAATATGGAATCTGAAATGGCTACTGAGTTTGCAGAACAATTTGCTGTCGCAGAGGGAACTGCTATTATATCAGGTAATGGTGTTGGTAAACCTTTAGGACTTACTGATTCTACTGCTGGTGTTTCTAGCACAAATTCAGGTCATGCAACTACACTTCAAGCAGATGGTCTTTATGATTTAATTTATGCAATTAAATCTGACTATTTGAGAAATGCAAAGTTTGCTATGAATAGAAGTACATTTGCCAAAATTCTTCAATTAGAAGATACTGCTGGTCAAAAAGTATTTCATGTTGGACTCAATTTAGTAAGTGGTGCTCCAAGTACAATCGCTGGTTATGGATATATCCTAGCCAAAGATTTTGCTGATGTGGGTGCTGGAACAAAACCTATTGCTTTCGGAGATTTCTCTCGTGCATATACTCTAGTTGATAGAGTTAATATGTCAATTATGCGTGACCAATTCACCCAAGCAACATCAGGTAATGTGCGTTATATCGCTAGGCGTAGAGTTGGTGGTACAGTTGTTCTTGCAGAGGCAATACAACTACAAAATATATCTGCATAAGATAGGAGATATTTATTATGGCTAGAGATATAGCAAATAATACTAAATCTGTGACTTGTCAAGACGCTAAAGTCTTTACAGCAGATACAGATGGCACAACAGTAGATACACAAGGTTTTCAATCTTGTATGTTTATTGTAAATAGTGGTATCGAGGGAGATACATTATCAGGGTCGGTGAAGTTTGATTTCATTCTTCAAGAGTCTAGTGATGATTCTTCTTGGTCTGCTGTGACTTCAAGTACAAGTGTCACAGAGGGAAGTGTTGATTCATCAGGTATATTCCTAACTTTAGATGCGAATGGAGAAACTCCACAAACATCTCAAATAGGATATATTGGTGGAAGTAGATACGCTAGAGTGAAAATTGATGCAACAGGAACTCACAGTAATGGAACGCCAATAAGTGTTCAAGCTGTTTTGGGTAATCCTATGGATTCAACAGACGCTTAATAAAATAAACTGTCGCTTATGCGACTAGAATGTGGGAGTGCCTCATTATCATTGTTTCACTCCCCATTCGCTAACAAAGGAGATATTATGCAAATTAAAATGACACAAAATGCTTTTGGTATGGCAAATGCAAATGGTAATGAGTCTAAAGAATATAAAGAGGGCGAAATTGTCAAATGTGATGCAGAATGGCAAAAGAATTTAGCAACAGTATTTGTTGAAAATGGCTTTGCTATGGAAATTAAAGTTTCCGAGCCAACCGAAAAGAAAGCAAGTAAAAAAGTGGCTAAAAAGAAAGCAACCAAAAAGAAATGATAAAATATGTCAAGAAGTATTGGCTCAACATTTGGAAACCAGCTCACTAGTGGAAATTTAAGACCATTTTATGCAATAAAAATGAACTTCACTAGTGGCACACTCCTACTCGCCACAACATACTCAGATTTAGTTATAGGTGGAAACACTTATCTAGGAACAGGAAATATTATTCAAATATCTCCAATCACAGAAACAGCAGATACAAGAGCCACAGGAATAGAGATATCTTTAAATGGTTTAGATTCATCTATTTTGTCGGCTGGATTAACTGAAGATACACAAGGTATGGTTGTTGAAGTATATTTTGGAGTAATGACTACAACAGCAAATGCTGATGCGATAGTTGATACACCTTATCAAGTTTTTTCAGGTTTTATAGATTCAATGGTTTTATCTGAAACAGGAGAAACTTCTAGACTCATATTTACAGTAGAAAACAAACTTGTGACTTTAGAGATACCTATTGATAGAAGATACACAGACCAAGACCAGCAAGAATTATTTACAGGAGATAAAGGTTGCGAATTTGTGACATCACTTCAAGACAAATCGGTGGCTTGGGGCTCAGGTGTTCAAATTCCACAAAAAACTAACACATGAATACACAAGATGAGGTTGTTGAGTTATATCAAAAGTTTGATAAGTACAAAAAGAATACTTACAATCAATTACATTGTCATATAGAGCCATCATTTAGACTCAAACAATATAAAGTTCATAGATATGATGGGAAAGTTGTTGCTTTCACTAATTGGGCATTTATGAGTGAGAAACACGAAGAACATTATAAAAAAACAGGGCAAATGTTATTTAATTTTTGGGATAGTGGCGATAAATGTTGGGTTATAGATTCAATAACAAAAGAGAATAGCTTTAAAAAAGTTTGGGTATGGAGCAAAGAATACTTTTCTGGAGAATTAGATTTAAAATATATTAAATGGCTAAGAGTGGGTGATAATTTTAGAATAAGAAAGTCTAGTGTTAGGTATTTTAAAAAGGAAGATTATTTAAATGAGTAGTATAGTTAATAGTATTGTCAGCGTTGTGGTCACAGCAGTTATATATGCTTATGCTGGTTGGAGTGGTGTTGCTTTTGAATCCCTTGCTGGTTTTGCGACAGCAGTTGCTATTACCACAGGTGCGATTGTTGTAGGAAGTGCGTTAAGTGTAAAACCTAAAATAAGAAATTCATCTTTACAACAAAGGTCTTACGCACAAGAAACATCAAATCGTTCTTTAATGGTAAGACAACCAATCGTTTCAAGAGATACTGTTTATGGTACTACTAAAAAATCAGGTGGTATTTTATTTATGGAAACATCTGATAATAATAAATATCTTCATATTGTCGTTCAATTAGCAAGTCATGAAATTAACGCAGTACAAAAAGTATATTTTGATGAAAAAGAATTAACATTAAGTAGTGGTGGCACAGATGCAAATGGTATTACTCAATGGAATGTATCAGCACCAAGCACATTTGCTAGTAATTCAATATTTGAAGATGGCAAAAAAACAGTAAGAATTAAATATCATCTAGGAACAAATACACAATTAGCAGATGCAGATTTAGTGGCAGAAACAGACAAATGGACAAGTGACCATAGATTACAAGGGATTGCTTATATTTATGTCAGAATTTCTTATGACCCTGATGTATTTCCTAATGGAATACCAAATGTGAGTGCTGTAATACAAGGCAAAAAATTGTTAGATATAAGAGATTCATCAACAGCATATTCTTCAAACCCAGCTTTAGTTTTATATGATTATTTAAAAGACACAAAACTTGGTCTTGGTGTAGATACAGTTAATATTGATTCTACTTCATTCACTACAATGGCAAATTTATGTGATGAAGATGTAAGTTTATCGGCTGGTGGTACTGAAAATAGATACGAGTCACATGGAATTGTATATTCTGATATAGCACCAATGGAAGTTATTGATGATTTATTATCTTCTTGTGTTGGTACACTAGCATATTCTAATGGAAAGTTTATGTTGAAAGGTGGTCAATATGTATCGCCAAGCGTTTCTTTAGATGAAGATAATTTTGTGGGTGCTATGAATTTAGTCGCCAAACAATCACGAAAAGATATGTTCAATACAGTTAAAGGTATCTTTACAAGTGATGAATCTAATTGGCAACCAACAGACTATCCAATGGTCACATCATCTACTTTTGTGAGTTCAGATGGTGAAACTATATATGCTGATATTGATTTACCTTTCACTAAATCAAGTTCTATGGCACAAAGAATTGCAAAAATAGTTCTTTATAAAAACAGACAACAAATGCAGTTAAGTTGTAAAGTGAGTATGAAAGCATTTACCTTACAAGTTGGCGACACAGTACAGATAACTAATACAAGACTTGGTTTTAGCAATAAAATATTTGAAGTTGCTGATTGGAGTTTTTCTTTAGGAACAGATATGTTCATAGATGTAGTTTTTAAAGAAACCTCATCATCAGTTTATAGTTGGTCAGCAGAAGAAACAGCATTTAGTTTAGATAATACTTCATTACTAAGCCCAACAGATGTATCAGTACCAAGTGTAAGTGCTATTGATGAATTAAGAGCATACGCTGAAACACCTTTAGCAGTATTAATTGTCACTTGCGAATCAAGTCAAGGTACAACAAATGAGTTTGAAGTAGAGGTACAAAACTCAACAGCGTCAGGAGAATATATTTCTCTAGGGAAAAGTAAAGGAAATATATTTGAGTTAGTTAATGCCCAAGATGGTGCTACTTATAACATAAGAGCAAGGTCAGTAAACGCTTTTAATGTATATTCAGATTATACTACTATCACTCATCAAGTGGTTGGCAAGACAGCACCACCTAGTGATGTAGAAAATTTTAGCGTGAATATTATTAATGGTCAGGCAGATTTATCTTGGACACCAATATCCGATTTAGATTTAAGCCATTATGTTATAAGACATACTCCTGAAACTTCTTCTCCGAAATTTGAAGAGGGCATGATATTAGCTGAAAAAGTTTCCAAACCAGCATCTACAATATCTTTACCAGCAAAAACAGGAACTTACATGATAAAGGCAATAGATGTTTTAGGTATTGAAAGTTTAAACTCAACAAAATCAGTAGTTATATTAAATCAAATTGACTATAACTTTAATGTTGTAGAAACTTCTACCCAATCTCCTAATTTTAATGCTGGTACTTTGAGTGATGTCTATGTTGTTGAAAGGGCTGGTACAAATTATCTACAATTATTGACAGGAGAATTATTTGATGATGCCACAGGAAATTTTGACTCACAATCAGGAAATTTTGATGATGGTGGTAGTACAAACGATAATGTTGAGGGTACTTATGATTTTCCAATTATAGATGTTGGTGGTATATACACATCAAGAGTCACAATTAATTGTGCTTTCACAAGATATGACCCAACGAGTTTATTTGATGCTTTTGATGGAAACTTTGATGCTAGAGAGGGATTATTTGATGGGTCTTACACAGAATTTAATGATATTAATGTAGAAATGTTAATCGCTACAAGTGATGATAATAGTAGTTATACAGCATATAGAAATTATGTTTTAGGTGATTATAAAGCTAGATATATTAAATTAAGAGCCAAATTAACTACCACAGGTATTACTTCTGCACCAGCAATTAGTACATTATCAGCGACAATAGATATGCCTGATAGAACTTATGGAGATGGAACTATCGCTAGTACGACAGCAAGTGGTGGAAAAGCCATAACTTATTCTCCAGCATTTAAGTCTGTTCAAGCATTAGGTATATCTGCAAGTAATTTAGCAACAGGCGATTATTATGAGATAACTAATAAAACAGCAACAGGATTTACCATAAAATTTAAAAACTCATCAGGTGCTGTCATTGACAGAACTTTTGATTATGTGTCTAAAGGTTATGGATATTTGGAGAGTAGTTGATACAATATAAGAAATCATGCTATATTTTAAAGAGATTAATAAAGGGCAAATATGAGCCAACACGATTACGACATAGCCAATCAGACTTTTCCTAATACTAGGTCTGACTTAAACCTTGCCTTGAAAGCATTAGCAAGTACATCTAGTGGCACATCTGTACCAAGTACAGCATACGCAAATCAATTATGGTACGACAGTTCTGCTAATATTCTTTATATAAGAAATGAAGATAATGATGCCAATATAACCATTATGGCGTTAGACCAATCAAACGATACAGTAGAATATTTCAAAGCCGACAGCATAAGAACAGCATTAATTGAATACACAGATGGAGATGATGCTATTACTATCGCAGATGGTGGTGCAATAACCACATCAGGTAATTTATCTATTGGTGGCTCTAATAATGAATTAAGATTTTATGAGGGTGGTAATTATGTAGGATTTGAGGCACCAGCTTTAAGTGCAGATAAAATTTGGGTTTTACCAACAGCAGATGGAAGTGCAGACCAAGTAATAAAAACTAATGGTAGTGGAACTTTAAGTTTTACAGACCAATCGACAAATACGAATCCAACGATAAGCTCAATCTCTCCAAGTACAATTACAAATTCTGCAACCAATGTCACTATTACAGGAACAAATTATGTCACAGTGCCTAATGTAGAGGCATGGAGTACAAGTGGTGCAATTATAAATGCAAATTCAGTTTCATTTACAAGTGCAACCACAATCGTAGCGAATTTAACACTACCAACAGATGGTACTTACTTTTTAAGAGTAGAAAATCCTGATGGTTTGGCAGTAAGAAGTTCATCAGCATTACTTACAGTATCAGATGAGCCTACTTGGACAACTTCTTCAGGAAGTCTTGGTGAGGCAGACGCTGGTGGCTCTGTGAGTTTCACTATTGTAGCATCAGGAGATTCAACACTAGCTTACACAGTAGCAAGTGGCTCATTGCCAGGCGGTTGTTCTCTTAATTCATCAACAGGTGTTATTTCAGGAACAGAAAGTGGTGCAAGTTCGGAAACTACATATACTTTCACAGCTAGAGTGACAGACGCTGAATCACAAACAGCCGATAGAAGTTTTAGCATTAAAATAACAGTAGGAATGAATAACTCGGCACAGTTTAACTAGGAGAAATTATGGCATCATATTTACAAAAAGATTTTACAAGTACGCCAACTAACGCAGATAAGTTTACTATATCGTTTTGGGCAAAAATGGGTGCTATAAAAACTACACAAGTGCCACTCTCTAACACCGACACGGCTGGAAATGGTACATGGCTAGAGTTAAGGTCTGATGGTAAATTAGGATTTATAGAATATGTTGGAGGTGTTGTATGGAATTTTGAAACTAACAGATTATTTCTTGACCCTACATCTTGGTATCATATTGTAATTGCTGGAGATTCTACACAAGCAACTAACGCAAATAAATTAAAGATTTATATTAATGGTGGGTCAGCAGAAACCTTTTCATCATCAACATACGCATCAACGAATACAGATTGGCAATGGAATAAAGAAATGTCAGGTACTTCTAATGGTTGGAAAATTGGAGAAAGTTATAGTTCATCTTCAAATAATGAGGGATATCTAGCTCATATTCATAATGTTGATGGGTCAGCTTTAGCACCAACAGTATTTGGTGAAACTGACAGCACGACAGGAGAATGGAAACCTATACTAGCTCCAACAGGAATTACTTATGGAACGAATGGTTGGTTTTTAAAGTTCGAGAATAGTAGTGCATTAGGTACTGATAGTAGTGGAAATGGTACTACTTTTTCTGTTACTGGAGATTTAAAACAATCTATCTCTACACCAACTAATAACTTTTGCACTTTAGACCCTAATCAATCATATAATGCGTATGTGACTTATGCTGGCACAGCTACATTAGGTACATCAACTACTGCTACAGGTGCAAATAGCACATTGATGGTAAAAGATGGAAAATGGTATGCAGAATTTAAAGTAGAAACAGACAGAACAACAAGTAATGGGGTTACTATAGGTATTTATAAAAATGGTACTTATGCCTCACGAGTATGGATAAATTCAGGGTCTACTGCAATTCCAGGAAATGAAACAGGAAGTAATGGTTGTGAGGGAATTAGCTATCAACCTATGACTAGCACACCAAATATTATAGATGCTGGTGGTGGTGGAACTGTAAACTATGGAACTACAGCAAGTGCTAACGATATCATTATGATGGCTTTCGATTTATCAACAGCTACATCTAAGATATGGTGGGGTAGAAATGGTACATGGTTTAATGCCCCTGGCACATCTAATGTTGGAAACCCAGCAACAGGTGCTAATGCTGGATTATCATTTGCTAAAGGAGATGAATTTTGGGGAGTGAATGTCACAGCAGTAAATAATCAAGCAGACAACGCAAACAAAACTCTGTGGTGCAATTTTGGCGAGGGAAGATTTGGAACAACAGCAATTTCATCACAGGGTACATCTAGTACAGGTGATAAGTCAAAATGGGAATATAATTGCCCTACAGGTTTCTATGGATTAAACACAAAGAATATTAGAAATTATGGATAGGAGAATTTAACATGGCATTTACAACAATAGCAAAACCATCAGTACATTTTGATTGCCCTACATGGACAGGTCAAGATACTACAACTACAATTACAGGAATGGGTTTTAAACCTGATTCTCTTTGGATTAAAAATTATAGTGGCTCAGGACACCCAGTATTTAATAACTCAACACAAGGCACAGCTAAAAATTGGATTCCGAGTGGACAAAATACTGTTAATACAACAGTTTATGTAGCTAGTTATACATCAGATGGATTTACTTTAACTGGAAATATAGAAAATACTAATGATGCTAGTTATAGTTATGTTGGTGCTTGTTGGAAAGCAAATGGTGGAACTACTGCCTCAAATTCTGATGGTGCTACTACATCAACAGTACAAGCAAACACTACTGCTGGATTTTCAATAGTCACTTATACAGGAACAGGTAGTGCTACAACTCTTGGACACGGATTAGGTGCAGTTCCTAAAACAATTATAACTAAAAGTATGGACACAGCAGATTATGGTGGATATGGTAATGGAAGTACACTTTATTATACTGACCCTTGGACAGATAACCTAGAAGTTGCATCAAATGGCTCTACTTGGGCAGATGCAGATACATTTTGGAATGACACAGCACCTACGAGTACAGTTTTTTCAGTTAAAAGCCACAATACAACCAATAAAAGTGGTGATGATTATGTAGCTTATTGTTTTGCAGAAGTGCAAGGATTTAGTAAATTTGGATTCTACACAGGCACAGGTAATGTGAGAGGAACTAAAGTGTATTGTGGCTTTAGACCAAAATGGATATTGATTAAAAATGCAACTAATGCAGAAAATTGGTTTACAAAAATCTCAGGATTAACAGGTTATGGATTAGGTGGGGAAAGAACAAGAACAGTTAAATATGATGATAGCACTTCATCAACAAACTGTACTGTAAACTTTGAAAGCAATGGGTTTAGACTGGTAACTGTAGATGGCAAAGGAAATGGAGATGATGTTAAATATATCTACATGGCTTTTGCTGAGATGCCTATGGTGGGAACTAACGGAACAGTAGGATTATCTGCATAGGAGAATAAACATGGCTGGAGTTAAAATACAAACAGCACAAACTGAAAATGCGATTACTTTAGCTCAATTAAAAGCATATCTCAAAGTGGACTCATCAGATGATGATACAGTTCTTGGGATTATTAAACAAACAGTAGATTCATGGGCAAAAGAATACACAGGTAGGACTTTATGTACTACAACTTATGATTTTTTCATAGATGATTTAGCAGACCAAAATGTACCTATTCAAGAGGGTATTTATGATGGTGTTGATATGAATTTTGCTAAAACTACTATCAATTTGCCTTATTCTCCTGTTTCTGCAATTACTCATGTTAAATATTATGCTGATGATGATACAGCAACTACTTGGGCAAGTTCAAATTATAGATTAGATAGTGCAAGTATGCCTAGTCGATTTTGTTTACAAAGAAATATCACTTATCCAACAGGATTAAGACCAACGAGTGGATTTGAAATTCGTTATGTGGCTGGATATGGTGGAGAGAGTGCTGTTCCACAACAAATAAAACAAGCGTGTTTAATTTATGCTAGTTATTTATTCGAGCATAGAGGAGATAACGAGAAAGATATAAAAGCACCTTATTCTGCAACATCTTTATTAGAGCCTTATGTAATAAAAAATCTATCTACAAATCCTTATAAAACAAATTCTAATTATGGAGTGCTTGGTTAATTATGTATCTTGGCGAATTTAGAAATAGAGTCGCTTTACAAACTCTAGGTGGCAGTATAGATGCTGGTGGTGGTACATCAACAACATGGAGTACAGAAACAACAGTTTGGGGCAAAGTAGAAAATTTATCAGGTAGCGAAAATATGTTTGCTGACCAAGTTAGAGAAACAGGAAGTTATAGATTTACCATAAGATATTATTCATCATTAACTACCAAATATCGTTTATATTATAGGTCTAAAGCATTTGATATTACTAACATTAAAATATTAGATGAGGGCAAAGAAAGATATCAAGAAATATTAGCAACAGAGGGAGTGTCTTTTGGGAATTAAAGTAAGCATAACATCTGATATTAAACAGCGTGTCAATAAAGTCACGAAACAATACGCTGTTAGACAAAATCGTTGGGTAGATGCAACAGGTAGTTATTTCAGGAATCAAATTGCTTTAATGATGACTACTTCTCCAGCGACAGGCAAAGAGTATGAAAGAGGAAAAAAAATACATATTGCCTCATCTAAAGGAAATCCACCAAGAGTAGATACAGGTGTTTTAAGAACAAGCATACAATATAAAAGAGTTAGACAAGGAGAGGGTATAGTGACTACTAATGTTAATTATGCAGAAAAATTAGAAACCAAAATGGATAGACCATTTATGGGCAAGAGAAGTAAAGCATACAGAAATACAAAGATATTTGGAAAGATGTTTGCTAAAAATATAGGATTAAGATAATGGGATTTCACTCTTTTGATTTACAATCGGCTATCTTTTCTCTCTTATCAGGAGATAGCACTTTAGATGGTTTGGTTGGAAATAATAAGATATTTGATTCATCAGCACCACAAGATACAGCATATCCTTATGTAATTATTGGGTCAGAATCAGTTAGCAATGTAGGCACAGACACATTAGATGGAAATATTTATAATGTAAATATTGAAGTTTGGAGTCAATATAGAGGTCAAAAACAAATCAAAGATGTAATGGAAAGAATTTACAATTTAGTCAATAATGCTACAATATCTGTAAGTGGGGCATCATCTGTTATGAGTTATGTAAATAATGCAACAACCATGACAGAGGTTGATGGTATCACAAGACATGGTATAGTGAATATAGACTTTACTGTATATGACAGTTAATAACGAGAGGTAAATAAAATGGCAGTTCAGAAAGGAAGTGCAGTATTAATGAAGATAGGAAACGCTGGTAGTCCAGAAACATTTACTACCATTGGTGCTTTAAGAAGTACATCTATCACAATTAATTCTGAAACAATAGATATAACAAACAAAGACAGTTCAAGAGTAAGAACATTATTAGCTAATGCTGGTATTAAATCATTTAGTGTTTCAGGAAGTGGAATATTTGATGATGGTGCTACACATGCATCTGTTTTAACAGCTTTTTCTGCATCTACATTTTCAAATTATCAATTTTTAGTTCCTGATTTTAACACCTTTACAGGTGCATTTCAGGTGACTAGTATGGAGTATTCAGGCGAATATAATGATTCAGCCCAATATTCTTTGACTTTTGAAAGTGCTGGTGCGATTACAATAGCGACAGTTTAATATGTGGTCATCTAAAGATATTACTATTGAAAAAAAGAAAATGCCTTGCATGGTCAATGAATCTGATAATATGATTGAAATTGAAATGCCATTTGATTTAAAACTACGCAAGGCAACAAGCGTCACGATTGATTCAACAGATTACAAGATAACTTCTATGGAAGATGTTGGAGAAAGAAAAGAAACTTTAAAAATAACGATTGAGGTTAAGAACAATGACAAATCTATTAAAGGCAGAAAAGACTCTAAACTTTCCGAATAATGTATCTTACAAAGCGAAAATGTCGCTTGATACTATTATGCAAATTGAAACTGCTCTAGGCAGTTCGATTCTTAAAGTTGCGAATAAATTATCATCAGGGGATTTAACTCTATCTGAAATCATTACTGTTATTACTTTAGGTATTCGTGCTGGTGGTAATGATGTTAAAGATAATGATGTTAAAAAGATAGTATCGGAAATCGGTCTTGTTGAATCTATCAAAGTTATGGGTGATTTATTGGCTTTAGCATTGAATGTAGATGAAGATACTGAAGAAAAAAAAAGCGAGTCTTAACAGGTAAGGAAAAATTACCTATTGAAAGATGGTATGAAGTTTGTGTCGGAATGATGCACCTATCCCCCAAGTGTTTTTGGAATATGTCTATCAAGGAAATCACTATGGCAATCAATGGTTTTAAAGAATATAATGGTAATAATGACTCTCCTATGGGTAGGTCAGAATTAGATAAATTAAAGGAAATGTACCCTGATTATTGATTGTGGTGTTAATTTATTAAGGTAATAACCCACAAAAAAAGATAGAACTGAACGATAACGAAGATATGGCAACTGAATTAGATAAATTAATCGTTAAAGTCCAAGCAGATATAAGCGATTTACAGAAAGGACTAGCAAAAGCAAATGGTGCTGTCGCTGGTGCATCTAAAAAAATGTCTAGTGGTTTTGATAAAGCAAATGCCTCATTAGATAAATTTTCAAAGACAGCATTTAAAGTAGGTGCTGTGGTTGCGACAGCTATTGGTGTTGTTGCAGTTAAAGGTTTTGTTGATGTAGCAGTAGAAATAGAGAATTTACAAGTTAGATTAACAGCATTATTTGGCTCGGTTAGTGAGGGTAGCAAAGCATTTGATGAAATGTCAAAGTTTGCCTCTAAAGTTCCATTCAGCTTGGGAGAAATACAAAGAGGGTCAGGGTCATTAGCAGTAGTATCAGATGATGCTGAACATCTAGCAAAATTATTAAAAATTACAGGTAATGTTGCCTCAATTACAGGATTATCTTTCCAAGCAACAGCCGAACAAATACAAAGGTCTTTCGCTGGTGGTATCGCATCAGCAGATATGTTCAGGGAGAGAGGTGTTAGACAAATGCTTGGTTTTGAAATGGGTACAAAAGTATCTATTGAAGAAACAGCAAGAGCATTTGAAGATGTATTTGGCGAGGGTGGAAAGTTTGGCAAAGCATCAGATGAATTAGCCAAAACATTAACAGGAACAGTTTCAATGATTGGAGATAAGTTCTTCAATTTCCAAAGACAAGTTGGCGAGGGTTTTTTTGAAAAATTAAAAGACAAATTAAAGGGATTAGACAATGCACTAGCAGATAATGAGAGAGTTGTTCAAGCGTATGGAAATATGGTTGGTCGAACTTTAGGTAGTGCTGTTGATAATATTGGAATAGTTTTATCCTCGTTAAAAGAAACATTGAAAGCTATTTTTTCGTTGATGGTAGCAACATTTGCTGTAAATACAATGATTGCTTTTTGGTCAGTATTATCAAAAATTGATTTGACTTATAAATCTATAAGAGCATCTCTTGTTGCTATTGCTTTAGCTGATGGTGGATTCAAAAAATTATTAGCAAAAGTAGTAGTTGCTGTTGCTGTTTATACAGGATTAAATGCTTGGCTAGATAAAGTTGCAAAATCTGCTCAGAAAGAGGCAGAAGAATTAGAGAAATTAGCAAATTGGTCAGAAACATTATCAGAAACTTACAATTTGCTCAATGGTGAATTGAAACAAAATGCCGAAGTATTAAGCGAGGCAAAAAAGAAATCTATGGAACTCGCAGAACATAATAAAAAAGTAGCACAAGTTATGTCAGAAATCGAAACTGCTTTTCAAGATGCTGGAGAAAGTATTTCAGATGCATTTGCAGATGCTATCGTTTCAGGTGGTAATTTTAAAGATGCCATGAAAGATATTTTACAAACTGTTGTCAAAGAAATTATTGCTACCATTATGCACATTATGATTATTAAACCATTGATTGAAAGTTTATCTGATGCTCTAAACGATTTAAAAGATAATATGAATAGCGTTGGTGGATTTAGTATGAGTGGTATCGCTGGTGGTATTGCTAATCAGATGGTTGGTGGTTTTCTTCCCCCACCAAAAGCCAATGGTGGTTTTGTCGCACCCAATATGCCATATATGGTAGGTGAAAGAGGTGCTGAAATGTTTGTTCCGAATACTGCTGGTAATATAATTCCTAATAGTCAAATTGGTGGTGGTGTCACTATTAATCAAAGTTTAAATTTTTCAACAGGCGTTGTTCCAACAGTAAGAACTGAAATTATGAATTTAATGCCACAGATTAAAAAAGAAACAGTAAGTGCAGTAGCAGAGGCAAGAAGTCGTGGTGGTACTTTTGCTAGGACATTTGGTGCATAATGACAGTTCCAAGTTATCCATTAACCATGCCAACCAGCCCAAGTAATTTTAAAACTTCTGAATGGAGAATTGTTAGAAGTGTCGCTGTTTCTATTTCGCCTTTCACAATGTCTAGTGAAAGTGCAGATTTTGGTGGTGCAGTATGGACAACAACTGTCACATTGCCACCTATGAATAGAGAAGATACATCAGCTTGGCAAGTATTTTTTATGCAATTACATGGAAGATATGGAACATTTTTATTGGGCGACCCTGACAGCAAAACAATTCGAGGTGGATTAGATTCAACAATTAATGTTAATGGTGCTCACTCAGTAGGTGCTTATTCAGTAGCCATAGAGGGTGCTACTGCGAGTACAGTTATATTGAAGAAAGGAGATTATCTTCAATTCGGAAGTGGTGCTACCCAAAAATTACACATGGTCACAGCAGATTGTACTTCAAATGGAAGTGGTCAAGCAACAGTAGAAATTGAGCCACCATTAAAGACAGCATTGGCTAACGATTCAGCGATTGTCTATTCAAGCACAAAAGCAGTTATGCGTATGGATTCTAACGAATTATCTTGGAATGCTGATGAAGTTTCCATATATGGCATATCTTTCAGTTGTACCGAAGTAATCTAGCGATAATACCCTCAATTATTCAATATATAGAATATTCTCAATCATTTATATATAACCCTACTAAAAAAAATTAAATAGTTAAAATGAGGTCAATTAGGGTCTTATATAGGGTATTCACTAGAAATCAAAAAAATTAGATATATACTTTTGGTATAAAGTATGATATAATTGTATTATAAAGTGAAAGTTAATAGTTTGATAACAGCTTTAAAAATAGATGAAATATACTAACTATTAAAAAAGTGTCACTGATTGTGTGAGCCTTAGAGGAAATAGTAAAGATGCCCTCACCAATCAAACTACCTGTCCAAAAGGTGTGCTAGAACTTTAGGCGAGTTCAAGTTTGGTGCTTTAGTTTTTTTAAAGGAGTTCAAATGAACGATAAAATGAAAAAGCTAATTAACAAAAAAGTTAATCCTATGGATTATGAAACTTTTGTTAATCCAATTCATCAAAAAATGAGAGATGAAAATAATAATCAGAGACCAACATTCAAAGAATGTGTTTCAGTTATTAAAAGATTCTATCGTATGGAGATGAAAAAGAAACTACCTAAATGGATAAAATTCCATACGACAACAGGTGCAAGAAAAACTTGGTGTCGTGACAGACAAAATTGGAAGATTCATACCCATACTACTTGGGAAGATATCATTCATATGTCTTGTCATTGGATTGAATATCGAAAATATGGTAGTGAGGCAAAAATACATAATCTTAATTCATTTCGTATGGAGAAAAGATTTGTAGAGTATGCTTATAAACATAAATGGCATTTGGGAAGTCTAACAAGACCGACCAAGCCGAAAGTAGTAGTTAGTAAAGAAGTTCTAATGATTGAAAGATTGACTAAAAACATTCTTAGAAAAGAGGAGAAGTTAAAAACTACAATCAAGAGAACAGAAACACTTCTAAAGAAAGACCGAAAGAAACTTCGGTACTATCAAAAGAAGTTAGACCAACAAGCGTCAGAGTAATCTGATAATTTAACCTACTAAAGCATCAAACAATATTAATTAATAACAGTAAGAGAAATCTTACAGGAAAAGTTAAATGAAAATAGACAAAAATATACCATTTATAAAAAGATATCGTATTTCTAAATATGATTTCTTAAAAGAGATGGAAGTTGGTGATAGTGTTCTAGTCAAGGAGAGAAGTATCGCAATAGCGATAGTATCTAGAGCATCGGTTGTTAAACCAGGCTGGTCATTTAGAATAAGGACAGTAGAAGATGGCTTTAGGACTTGGCGAGTAGACTAATAGGAGAAAAACTATGAAGAAAACGAAGAAAAGAAAGGTTAATAAAAACTCTAACAGGAAACAGGCAAAGAAAAAACCTGAAGAATGTGAGCTTTTAGGTAGTCTTATAAATGGCTTTTTTAACTTCAAATAGGTCATAACAGAGAAAGCACTCATGATTAATTTCATGGGTGCTTTTTTTTTGCTCGTTATTTTAATTCTTTTGTATAACTACCCACAAAAAACAAAAAGAATGAATGTCAGAGTAGATATAAAAGCTGAATTATTGAGATAATGGGTTATCTGTTCTTGCTTTCATTTCTTTAATGACAGCATTAAGAACTTTTATTTCTGCCTCATTAACAGCTACTCTTTGTTCTAATGGTTTAATGTTTACTGCTTTTTGAGATTCAAGTACATCAATTCTTTGAATTAATTGACCCTGATAAACAAATAAACCAGCTATTGTTATTACTAATCCTATGCCTGTTGCTATTGTTTTAATATCCACGAATTTTCCTCAAATGTTCTATTGCTCTTATGGTGTCTGCTTTAGCGTTATCAATTTCTTCTTGATATTTACTAAAGTCATCATTATAAATGACTTGACTTTGTTGATAAATATTTCTGTTATCAACATATTCTCTGAACTCATCATAACTACCACCATCAATAATTGGTTGATTGTTAAATAAATTATTATTCACTTGGGCATAACTGTCAATATCTACATTAGATTTCATTGATTTTGCAACTATAATGTTAGTGATAACTAATTGCTTGTCCACTTCTTTAACTATTTGTTCTACTTTTTGTCTAATTTTTTCCACCGAAATATCTTGGACAAGATTTGAATTACTTTCATTATTGGTATTAGTATCTTGTTCAGAATTTGATGTTTCTGTTTCTCTATCTGTTGATTCTTCAGATGTATTGCTTTCTTCAGATTGTTCAGACTCATTTCTTGTTTCGTTACTAGATTCGGATTCTGTTGTTTCTGATTCTGCAACAACGATTTCTTCTTCTTGTTCTCCAACATTATTTTCTGATGGCTCGGTAGTTTCTTCGCTAGACTTTTCAGAAATTCTGTTTTCGTTTTCTCCTGATACACTTCCATTTCCTGTTCCATTAACTTTTTCTCCTGAAGTTTCTTCTGCCTGTTCTTCTCCTCTAGCTGTATTGATAGTTTCTCGGCTAGTGATGGTGGTTTCCTTGATGGGCGACCCAACTTCTGTTTCTTCGGTAGATTCAATTTGTGTACTAATGATTTCTGTTTCTTCATTGTAAAATTCCTCCATAGGTATTTCTTCAAAACTTTCCAATGTTGGTAGTTCTGATATTTCTATAACTTCTACTGTTTCAATAGGCGAAAAGAATATATTAACAATTCCTGTATTGATTTCTTCTGTCGCTATTTCTTCAATAATTAATTCTGTGAGCATTTCAAATTCTATTTCAGGTTGCTCTAAAACCTCAAAAAATATTTCTTCAAATACTATTAATTCTTCTATTTCAGGCATTACTTCTATTAATTCTTCTATCTCTTGAAAGGTAGTATTCAATTCAGCAGTTTGTGTGGCTGTTAAAACAACAGGGTCATAGGTCATTAATACAGACAGATTATCTAGGTTTGCACCACCAAGTGTAGAGGGTGCATTTGTGTCTGTTCCTGATATTTTTATATTACCAATATTACTTCCTGTGCCTGTGTAGGAAACTGAATTAGTAAAATATTCGCCATTAATATTTGTGGTATCTGTGCGAGTTTGAGTTGTTGTTGATAATATATTATTTTCTGAATCTTGTATTTGTAATCTGATAGTAAAGCTATCAGCTCCACCACCATATCCAGCCCAACAACCAGCAACAGCACATTCTCCATTCTGTACTTGGACACTAGAGTCTAAAGTGATTCCATTATTTAGCATTTGTTGAGTAATAGTATCGCTTGTCAAATCAAAAGATTGTTCTATTGAGCCACTATCACCAAACTCATAGTCGTATGATGAGCCACAACAATCTGAAATAACTTGACCATCACCACTTTGTGTCCAGCTATTAGCGTTTCCATTTTCAAATGTTGGGTTTGTTAAAAGATTCCCTGTCTGTTCTGCAAACAGGGATATGGGGAAAAATATGAAAAATATAATTAATTGTTTCATTGTCTTGTTGGTGTGTCAATCCTAATTTCGTTATTCCCCCATATCTCAATCTCACCAAGTATTACTCTATGAGTAGCACAAGATGATAGAAATATAGCTGAAATCAATAAAATTATGGTTTTATATCTCCTCTCTCGTGAAAGATTTTTATTTTTTGTGGGTAATAACCCAAAGAAAGTTAAATTAAGCATCATTTATTCCATGTCATACTTGGTTTTCCACCAACATTCTTTAATTCAGTTCTTCTTTTTTCTAGCCATTTCTCTTTAGCTTTAGCACCAATTAGACCATCTATTGGGCATGGTGTACCAGCCATCATCATAGCTTTCCAAATGTTCTTGTCTTGACACATAAGAGATATTGAGGCAACTTTCATACCAAGTTTATTCAAAAGAATAGCACTCTTTCTTCTTTGGCAATCTTTATCTAAATGATAACTCCCAAAACTTCCTGAAAATCCAATAACTGTCACACCAGCAGACAATGGTATGACACAAGAGTCTTGTCCATAGACAGACATACTTGGTGCTGATGCCGAATTAACTGCTGTCTCTTGATTCGTTGAATTATTAGTTTCATTGTTTGTCGTGCTGTTAGAACTACTGCCACTTTGATATGTCGTACTAGATTCATAACCACCTGTAATAGCAGTATTAGACCCAGCATTATTTTCCTGTGTATTTGTTGTACTCCCACTAGAAGTCACATCAGCATTTGCCTCTAAAGAAAGCAAAGCACCCATAATTAATACAACTGCTATCGCTTTAGCGATTAATTTCCAATCTATATCAGACATTATCTTCTTACCAAACTTCCACCAAAATACAATCCTATGATAGAACTGACCACATGGGTGTCTAATGGCGTGATTACAAGCCCAGTCATTGGTTTCCATTGAGTTATATCGGTAGAACTAGCAAATATCCACCAGCCTTGCATAACTGATTCAGTATAACCCACATAAATAGGCATATCACTAGCAATAAATGGTGCTAGTTTCGGCAAGACTAATATTGATACAACTGCAATTAAAGCAATCCATCTTCTAGTATTCTTCGTAAATGGGTCATCTACTGCCCTTGCTTTATCAAATTGTTGTGATTGAAATTCTGCTCGTTGCATAAGCATTTTCTGTTCATCTGCTTTATCTTTTGACTTCTGTGCCATGATAGATAAAACACCGCCAAGCACAGTAGAAACGAGCATAGAAATTAATTCAATAGGTATCATAACACCCTCTCTTTTTATTAATATAAGTTAAATCTAACAGAAAAATAGGCATAAAAAAAGAGTCGAAAGCAAACGAGGTGTAAACTTCCGACTCCCATTAGGGTAGTTTTATTTTGGCAAATAAGCTACTACCCCAATACAAATATCCAAAATATAGATACTGCCGACATAACTAATATTGCTTGTAGAATTTCAGGTACTAAATCCCACAGTTCATTAAATTTGTCAATCATTGTCTTTTGCCTCCTCTTGTTTAACTCTTTGAAAATGTTTAAGAGTAGCAACATTCATTTCATGTTCTAATAAAGTGATTGTTCTATCTCCATTTAAGTATCTTTTTATTTGATTTTCAAGATTACTCATCATTAAGTTTATATTAATTTTCATTTTGCCTTTCCTTATAAATGCTGGGATTAATATATTATCCACATATTTTTCAATTATCATAATTACTTATCTCCTCATCTTTGATGATTAGTTCTACCATTTGAGAGTCTATCCCAAATTCTTTTTTTACATTTTGAGCAATAGTTTTTTTATCAATATATTTTCTCCATTTTTCAATGTAGTCTATTGTATTAAAATAACTCTCATTAAACACTTTGCTCATTTATAATTACTCTTTAAATATTTCATTGCCATATCTTTTGCTCTATGCTCTTGTTGTTGAATTGAATATTTAATTTCTACTGCACCATCTTTGACTAATTTATTAACATCTACCGAAATATTATTTACTTCTGATAAATCAACATTTGGGTTTTCTATTTTTATTAAGTCATGAAGAACTGTGCTAAAGATTAACTGACCATCTTGCCAAAACAATTCATCATCAACATTTGGATTTCCTGTCGTGTGATAGAAACATTTATTTAATTTATCCATCAGTAATTTTGTTTTTATTACATTATAAACTGATACTCTCTGTCTTAATTTATTAAGCATTTCTTTTTCACATCTTAATAATTTTTTACCCAAAAGAACATCAAGTTCAAGTTGATGAAATTTTTTGTAATTGTCTAAGTAGCCAAAGTTTATTTCAGCACTCATATTTATTAAATAACTTTCATCATTTAATTCTAATTTATGTATCTCTTTAATCTTTTTGGATTTGATTCTTCCTTTATGAGAACAAGTTCCTAATAGGTCTAAAGATTGTTTCCAAAACTCTTTATATTTTTCTATGTTATCTCGATAGTAAAGAGTCTTTTCAATTAATTTCATCTTTGCTATTTCTTTATCAAGACCATACACTTCATAAAATTGTTTTGGTATTTGTGCCATGTAATCTTCATCAGGATATAGGTCATCTTCTGAAACTTCTATTTTGATAATTGCTATTTTGTAATCATCATCTGACACACTTCCAGCTTTACTGATTCCAAATCTTATTGGAAATGTATTAGTTAGATAAACATGGTCATCATGACTTGGACAATTATTCCAATGACTCTTACTTGGTTTTAATCCTGACTTTGAAATCTTTTTAGCAGATTCAATATCTGTACCATGATATAAAATTATTTTCTTCATTGTTATTTTACCTCGTTTTTATATATTTTTTAGCGTCGTCAACAGTTTTAAAGTTTCTAGCAATTTGTTCTCTATGACTTAATCCCAAACCACAACGACCCATATCTTTGTATACTGTAAAAGTCCACTCGTTTTTAGGTGCTTTTATATCGGATAATAAATCCTCGACAGTTTTATATTTTTCAATCTCTATTATATAAACTTTTCCTTTATGTTTAATCTTCATACGCTTAACCTATCAGACATAATTGCCATAGCTTTTAATTCATTAAGAGTTTCTAACAACTCTCTCATATTTTTTGAATCAGGACTATAACCTCTTTCTAGTAAGCTGACATAAAATGCCATTCCCTCTTTATACTTTTTATATTTTTCTAATACCATTTTTTTAACCTCGTTTAATATTATTTATACTTATAGTATATATTATTATCGGTATAATAAAAGCATTATTCAGCTATTTTGTAAGGTTTTTATCAAGTTTTTGGGCTAAATCAGGGTTAATTATCCCATTTTTAACAAAATCATCTGCTTTCATTAACATATTAATGTTATTAATACTGTTCAAGATTGCATGAATATTAAACTCATCAAACTCTTTAGAAAGTAATTCATTAAAGATGTTTCTTGAATTTGAAACCATTTGAGATTTCAAACCAACAGCTACCATTTTTACTCTCCTTTCTAATTCTTTTTTGTCTATATCTTCTATTTGTTCTTCATAAGTTTTCATTTTTTATACATCTCCATTTCTAATTCATTAGCCAATTTTTGTCTTGGCTCATTAATTGATTCATAGGTTTGATTAAACACTCTTATAAAATGTGTTAATTCCATCTCGCCAATTTTAATGTATTCCTTTTTAGAATGTGAATATCTTTCTACATCTAAAATCTCTAACACATCACAAGGCGTTCTTCTTTTTTCTGCTCTTTCTAATATTTCTAATATATCTTTTATTTGCATTTTCTATCTCCAGCTTTCGCCACTTACCCAGCATACCAAAACTTTACGAGTACCACTTGTAATCGGTGTGACACAATGACTCATAAAACTTGTAAATGCTGTTAATTGTTCTGTTGTTTTTTCCATTACAATTTCTTCTCCACCATAATTTATTTTTAAATCTCCACCCTCGTAGTCATCATCAACCACCCATGAGATACTAATTTTTCGTGTCGAGCCAAGTTCACTATTAATATCCGAATGGGTTTTATAATAATCGCCTTGTGAGTATTCTAAATACTGAATGTCTTGTATTGCAGAAATTTTATAATTAAAAATACTATTAATTTTTATTGCATACTTGTGCATCAATTCAGAAATTTTAGACTCTAAAGGTATTCTCCACATTTTTACTTTTCTCATATCTTCCAAATCTTTGTTATGAACATTAGCAGTAGTTTCTTCGCCAACACCTGATGATAGTTCTACTCTAACTGAAACTAAATCAGCTCGACTAATATCTAATTTAATAACACCATAATTTGGATTTAAAGATAAATCAGGTTTACCATGTTTTTGAAAGAACTCGTTTGTGAATATGCTTACTGACATTTTAGATGTGAGTGGCGAGTAGAAAAGCTATTAAAGACTCGCCACTTCCATGATGAAGAATTAATTAAATGTATTGCTAGAATCATCTTCCTTGCTAGGCACTCCATTCATTTCATCTTTTGTTTTAATCTCTAATCCATAGTATGACCCATTGTCATAGCCGAGTAAAACTTTTTCTTGTCCATCAATATCTATGTTTCCTGAAAATTTTACTATTGATTCAGGATTCTTACTTGGAAATATGCAACCAATTTCTTGATATACTGTATAATACGCATTTCCTTTCTGTGACATAGCTTTAGTGACAACTATTTTTTTCGGATATCTGCCATCAATATGACTTCCATCTTCATTGGTATATGGGTTAGAGTCTTTCAATTTTCCTACTTTAAATAATTCTATCCCCTCAGGGTCATTTAAAGCACCTTTTTTGAATAACTGATTATCTTCTGATTCAGTTGCTATAATATCTGAATCAGGAGATTCGTTTGTATTATCCCAATCACTCATTTCACTACCTCCAATTCTTTATCTTCAAAAACAGACACAGTTTGATATTTTCTTGATGGGTTACAATCCCTTTGCAAGTCCAACATCTTATGTGCTTGTTGCTCTGTATCAAATGGTTTACTACCAACCAAATAATAACTATCATTGATTTTTTCTAATACTAAAAATTTCATATTGTATCTCCTAAAATTTATTTGATTGCTGTGGGTCAGGTTTTCCTGATTTACCACTTGCACTATTGCCATCATCATCATCTGTCATATCACTACCAAACCCAAAAATAGTTTGAAGTGAAGTTCTTTTTGCATAAGTTAATGATGATTTTATTTGTTGTGGATTACTTATATCTTTACAAGTAATTGGATATATCATTGATGTTGTTTCAGTATCATTGATATGTCTTATTACTGTGCGAAGATAGGTATTACCCTCTATATTGTCCACATGTTGAGTAAAGAATAGACCGAACTCTATACCTTTATTTGCACATTCTATACAATCTTCTAAAGTAGAATATTGATTGCCAAAATGTGGGTTTACACCTGTCGCTTTAGATTTTAGACCAAGCGATTGATATTTGTGTAAAGCTGTCCAAAGACCATACTCATCACTATCTTTTCTCTTTTGCTCGTTATGAGCCTTTAAATGTTTGCTTTCCATATTATTTGCCTCATTATCATTGTTTATATTCATATAATATACTATAAGTAATTATAAATAAAGTATTATTTCTCTGTATTTTCTATCAATTTTTCTAGCA
>Ga0080013_1001109_pt1 | contig 36595 bp, 42 predicted proteins | sample ETNvirenome_6_85_FD_69236 | JGI IMG/M metagenome (GOLD analysis project Ga0080013, IMG submission 69236) | Marine viral communities from the Pacific Ocean - ETNP_6_85 (SPADES assembly) (version 2) | ecosystem: Environmental > Aquatic > Marine > Oceanic | place: Pacific Ocean | collected 2013-06-19
CCGATCTGCTCCAGGGTGCCGCGCTGATCCGGCACATGCTTCTGGAACGGGTTATGCGGTTCCTTCTCGGGGACGTGCTTCAGGAACGGATTGGCGACCTGCTCGGCCATTACTTCGGCCCCCTGCTGCTCCGCATATCCAGTAACCTCTGGCGCGGAATCCCAAGTATATCAAGCTCGTTGTATATTTGCTCCTGCGGGGCGCCCTGATCGAGAGCTTTGCTGGCCTGATCCAAATAGGCATCCATCAGTGTCGGGCTGGGCGGCGCGACATCGGGCGGAGGTGCAATGTTGGGCGCGTTCAGGTTGTCCAGGCGCCGCTGGAACAAGCTGTCGAAATTCTCATGCGCGGCGTCCCAGGCGTCGAAGAAATCCCGGCCTTCCTCGTCGGTGCCGGTCAGCGTGTTTTTATGGTCGCTCCGCCACTTCCTGACAAATCTATCCTTCGCGATGGCGCGGTTTAGCCCCTCCTCGATCATGTCAATAATCAGCAGGTTGCCCTCTTTGGTGTTCGACAGGCCCGGCGCTGCTTGCCTGAACAGGGCGGTCTCGGTGTCGGTTATGGCGCCCTTGGTCATGGCTGCGAAGACCGCCAGCGCGACCGTGATATTACCCGAATCCAGCGCCTCCATTTTCGCGACCTTGGCTTTGGTCTCAGGGTCTAAAAGGTCGTCGTCAATACTGAGTGCCAACTTCTGAACGAACTGCAGGACGCCCGAGCCGAAGCCGGTGTTGAGCCCTTTGGTCAACTCGCGCATCTGCCGGATTAGGCCTTGATTGCCCCTCGCCACTTCGGCACTCTCGCGCGCCTGCTTGGCGATGCTGACAGCCTCCTCGGTGTCGAACACGGCGAACCCGAGCTGCTGCCTCTCCTCCGGCGTCATCTTTCGGTCGCCCATATTGACGTTGAAGTCCATGCCGGAGCGGGCGTTGTATTTTGCCATGCCCTTCATAAAGCCGACGCGGTCCAAACTCATCGCATCTTCGACAGAATCATAGCCCAGCGCGGCGGCGACGTTTTGCATCGCCGCTGTCGGGTCTTGGCCGTCCTTACTGGAGCTGATGACCACGACCGGCTCGCCGCTGCCGGTCGGCCCCAGATCGATGAGCTGTTTGTCAAGTTTAATAAAGCGGTCTTTGCCGGTGAGCGGCGGCACCTCCTGATTCTCCTGGGCTATCATGTTGAGCAGTGCCGGGCCGAGCTGCGCTATCAGGGTCGGGTTGTCTATCGCTTCGAGTGCCGCCTGGAAGGCAGCGGCGCTACCAGGGCGGACGCTCGTGTCGTCTCGAAGCGCCGCCGCGATGTTTGTCTGATCCTCGGCGCGCCAAGCCGCATATCTTGGGACTGACGGGTCGCGAGACCCATCACCGAGGATGTATTCGCCTCCGAGGCTGTATTCGCCTCCGGGGGGCACCGAGGCCTCATCAGCCCAGGGACGGCCCGCCGTCGGTCTGCCAGTGGCGTCACCGCTTCCGGCAAATATTTGGAGGAACCTCTGGAAATCGGCGGCATTGGTTTTTCGCTCCGCGTCTGCGTTCCGCTGGCCCTGTTTTGCCAGCAGCGCGCCGATGATCGACTGCGCCATCGTGCCGATGTCCTTATGCCCAGACCTCATCCCGGCACTCATAAGCGCCTCGCCGAATTTTGGGACAGGGCTCTGCCCGGACGCTCCGAGCTTGATCGGTGTCTGTTGAAATGCCCTAGCCATCAGGCGGTCCTCCACCGAATCATGCGCGCTCGGGCGCTCCGGCTTGATCTAATGCGCCCCTCCATCCACCAGCGAATAGCGCGCTTCAGGCGCGGCTTGTCGCTGATCCAGCGGGCAAAGCGTTCGCCATGCTTGAGATAGGCGCGGCGGAACCAGCCCGGCGCCTCGTTCTGCAACCAGTCGCGGAAGAGCAGCCACGTCGGATTCTCGACGCCGAAGACCTCCATAGCGACCCAGCAGCCCGACATGATGGCCGCGCTGCCGAGGGCACCGCCCATGCCAAACATGCCGCTCATCATGCCCTGGTTGGCCGCTGCGTTCCTGTTGGCGGCGGCGATCTGCGCCTGGGCATTGATCGATGCCGGGCCGACGACATCGACGGCGCCCGGCGGCACAAAGCTCGCCAGATTGGTCGGGGCGGTCTGATCGAGGCCCAGCAGTACGGCAAGCTCGTTGAACGGGAGCTGACGGGTTGTGAGCTTCTCCTGGAGGCCGAGCTGGCGCGCTGTTTGGCCGAGGCCAGCGCTCTGCACCTGCTCTGCTACATCCTGCCCACGCATCGCCTGGGCAAGCTGGGAGCTTGCTATCTGCTCGTTCACGCCCTGGCCCCTGGATACCGAGGCGATGTTCTGGTCGGTGACCTGTTCGCCGATATCGGTCGCCCGGAGCTGCCTGCCGAGATCAAGATTGGTCGCATGCTCGCCGAACTGCTGGGCGCGCTGGCGCGAGGAGACGTCGAACAGCCTGCTCTGCTCCTGGCGCCCGGCGCCGACCGCATCGAGGGATGCCCGCAGGAGAGCCTCGTTCTGAGCATCGCGCAGCTCGCGGGTCTCGATGGTGTTTATCTCGCTGCCGGTCGGCAGGCCGCGATTCGCCAGCTCCTGCTCATGGCGCCGCGTCTGGGCGGTGAACTGAGGATCGAGCAGGCGCATCTGGCGCTGGAACGTCGCATCCTCGACCGCCGTCGCGGCGGCGTTGAGATCGGTGCCTCCACCCGCCACTGCCGGGTCCGACACGCCCGCAAATTGCTGCAGGCCAGACAGATCGAGGCCCGACGGCCCACGCTCCTGCAGCGCGCCCTCATTGATGCCTCCGGCGAGCGTCGGTAGCCCGCCTGTCTGGAGGCCCGAGGCCTGCTGCGGGAGCCCTGTCGTATCAAGCGCCGAGACGAGCCCCGGCAGGTCGCTGGTGTCGAAGAAGTCCTGCGGGAGGTCGCTGGCGAGCTGCTGCGCCTGGGCGCCGACCGTCGTCGAGAGGCTCTCCCGGATATTGCGGATTGCCTGCTGGTTCTCGCTCTCCTCAAGGCGCAGGGCGGCGTGGTTGACGTTTGGTTTGAAGCCCAAAGTGTTGGTTGGGTTGTTTGGATCAAAATTAGGATTGGCGACCTGCACGTCCTCGAAGATGGGACGATCCTCGAAGACCGGGCGCGGGGTCTGCCCCTGACCGCCTCCGGTGAAGCCGGTCTGGACGCGCTCCGTTCCCGTCTGCCGACGCTCGGTCGTAAACTCAGAGTCCTCGGTCTCGAAGGTGTCGCCGAAGACCAGATTCCCGGTCGGTAAAAACTGCGTTATTCTGTTGGCTTCGGCCTGCTGGCGTGCCAGCGCAGCCGGGTCAACAGGCGCTGCTCCGCTGCTCCCGCCGCTCTTTTTCCCCATGATGGGCTCCGTTCCATTTGCATTTGCCACTGTGATACCAGCGCCGCGTCATGCCGAAGAGGATGGCGTGATCGTCATCCATCGCGTCGAGCAGGGTGCCTTCATGGCGGAAGCCGACGCGCTTCAAAAACTTGCGTGCGATGGCGTCACCAGCCGCGCAAATAGCGGTCACCCGGCGACAGTCCAATTGTGAGAGGGGGTAGTCCAGGAACGCCTGTATGGCGCCCCTGGTTGCCCATCTCGGGTCTTGCGAGGCTATCGACATCTCGATATCGGTGCCTCGGTAATTCATATACAAGCAGGCCGCAGCCAGCTTTTTATCCCTGACGACGCCGATGGTATGGAAGTCCCGGACATTGGTCAGCGCAAGCCGCTTGGCGACAAACGCCGCCAGTAGGCGCTCGTCCTCGATGGTGTCAGGAATCCAAATTGTCGTCATTCGTATTTTCCGCCTGTTCTAGCTCGTCGATGCGGGCTGCTGCCTTTTCAAGTGCCGACCTAAGTGTGTCTATCATAATGGACTGATCGGCCAGCGCCATAGCCTGATTACCGATGATCGCTCGGTAGGGTGCGATGGCCTCCTCCTTCGAGACATCGACTGGGTCTTCATACTGGGTTGCCATACATCACCTACAGACTGGTTTTACGCTTTTTTACCTCGGCCCGCACATCGCTGACCCAGTAGTTCCCGCGAGCCTTTGGGCCGTCTTCCTTGATTAAATTCTCATAGGCGTCACCTCGCAGATCGGTGACAATGGAGGGGCCGACCGGGAGAAAATCGCCCATATCCTCACCCGCCAAGGCAGGGTCTTTTAGCACAAAATATTTTGTCTCGTGCTTCAGACTAATACCGATTTTATCGACAATAAGTTCCGCCGCGTGTGTTGCGGTCAATGTGCCGCCAGGAACCTTTAATATCACAGGTTCCGCTAGGGGGTTAATCTTCATGTTAGTTACTCCTCATTGAAAATCCAAGCGCCGTCATGGTGACGGTTCCAGTCGCTATTTGGACCGTTAAGTACCCCGAACTGTGAGCGTAAGTTCTAGCGGAAGGTGTGTTCTTTTCCTTCGACGCAATGACTATCGGAGTGGTCGCGCCCTGAGAATGCCACAACACCAAATCGGTGAACGTATGCGGGTCAGTGCCGCCAGTGATCAAGCACAAGCCACCACTCACGCCGCCAGAGAGATGATCATGTATCTCCACCGCTGATGTGCTGACGCTGAACCCACCCACCTGTAGTGTTGGATCGGTGCCGTAACACCCAAAGTCCATGACGTTGTATTGGGTATCCTGTGTTGCTCCAGCGCCAACATATAACGTCGAAGTGCTGGAGGGTTGACGGCCAATGCCAATGGTGTCTTGACCCCCGTCTATCCAAAGCACATTAGCGTCGGTGTCACCCTCAAATCGGTAATCAACGTCGGCGCCTGTTTCATTGAAAACTAGACCTCCGGTGATGCCCGTGAACTGGGGGCTGTCACCTGTCCCGACGCCGATGCTGGTCCTCAATGTCGCGCCACTTTCAGCGACAGGATCGCCGGAGCCATCACCTACAATCATCTCACCGTCGCTCAAGACAGCCATAGCGCTTATCGCCGAACCTCCCGAGCCTAAAAGCACCCCCCCATCCGTGAGTGACGAAACGCCGGTTCCGCCATCGGCTACAGCAACGTCCTCGCCGCCCGCTTTGTAGATGGCGCCGCCCTCAATCGAAACCACACCAGCCGATACGCGAGCGATGGTCGTGTCGGATGCGTGACCAAGTTGGATGCTCGTGAACTGAGGGTTACCGCCGGTTCCGAGGCCGAGGTTGGTGCGTGCCGTCGCCGCGTCTGACGCGCCCGTGCCGCCATCGGCGACCGCTACATCCGTGCCGCCTGCCCGATAAACCGCATTGCCTTCGATGGTGATGTCGCCGGAACTTGCCCGAGCAATCGTGGTGTCAGTCGCATGGCCCAGTTCGATACCCGTGAACTGGGGGCTGTCACCTGTCCCGACGCCGATGCTGGTCCTCAATGTCGCGCCACTTTCAGCGACGGGATCGCCAGAGCCATCACCTACAATCATCTCACCGTCGCTCAAGACAGCCATAGCGCTTATCGCCGAACCTCCCGAACCCAAAAGTATGCCCCCGTCGGTCAATGTCGCCGCGCCTGTGCCGCCGTTTGCGACCGTCAGCGCGCTGGCGAGGGTGCCGTTGATGGAGAGCGTAGCACCGGAATTGATGTCCAGGTCTGAGCCCGACAGGACGTTGAACGTGTTTGCCGCGATGCTGAAATCGAGCGCGCCCGCGACCGCGACGCCGATGGTGTCGGCGGCGCTGCGGTAGAGCCCGGTCGTGAGGCTGTTCGCCCAGGCGAGGGACGGCGCACCGACGACCCCATTGGCGAGCGTCAGCGGCTGGGTCATCTGCAGCTCGTCGGTCGCCATTTTGAACGGCGTCAGATTGCCGAGACCGTCGTAGCCCTGCTGCGGCGTCGATGCCGTCAGGCCGACGTTGCCCGCGCCCAGGTGGAACAAGTCCTTATAGGTGTTTTTCGGTTTCTCGTTTGTAAGGGCGGTAGCCATCAGATCAGTGCCTCTCCGATTGTGAGCCGATATCCTGTCGCGTGCCACTCGACCGATTCAGTTGACGAGATGCGAACATGCCCGCCTATCGCCTCGCCTTGTCCTCCGCGCAGCATCCACTTCTGGAACGTCTTGGTGTCGGCGCTCGACCAGACCGTGTTCCACTCCGACCAAGTCGGGTCGATCTGCGCCCAGGTCTTCGCCACGCTGACGAGCGTGACGCCCTCGATCAGATTGCGGCGCTCATAATCAAATTGTGGGATGGCGTCGAGCGTGACCTGATCCTCGGTCGTCAATACCAGCTTGATGGCCTTGCACGTCCCGGCCTTGCCGCCCAGGCTCATGAACGCCTGCTCGCCGCGTGCCGCGATGGCCGAGCCCGCCTTCTCGGTCGTGCCTGAGTATTTGTAGACCGTGCCGTCGAGCCCGCCAAAATAGAGATCGCCGCCGAAATTGAGCCAGCAGGCCGCGTCGATGTTATCCCAATGCGCCCAGGCGCCCGTCTGCAGCCTCATGATGTACTGGTCGAACTGGGCAGTCCCGAGGGGCTGGTTGAGGATCAGGATGCCCTCCCGGTCGCTATGGACGACCTGCCAGCCGAACGATGTCTTATTGTCATGGACCGCGTCGGAGATCGTCGGCCTGATGCGGTCGGTCATCATCCCGGCGCGCTCCGCCCTGCCGGTGTCGGACTGCTCGCCGCTCTTCTGGCCCACGACCGCCGTCATGCTGATCAGCCCGGCGTCGGTCAGGACGAGCAGGTCGCCGCCGACGCGGCTGATTGCCCTGGCGTGGACCGGCTCGCCGATATTGTAGACGCCGAGCAGCGCCCAACCTGATCCAGGGTCGTCGCCGACATAGCAGACCGCTTGACCTCCAGCGAGAACGAACACGGCGACGTCCTGGCCGATGCCGCCGCCGCCCCAATCCTCGCCGCCGCCGGAGACGTTCCAGGAGCCCGCGCAGACGAGCTTGCCGCCCAGCGAGCCGACGCGGGATAGCGGGAATTTAGTCAGCGATCCGCCCAGCGTGTTCACCGACGAGTACCAGAAGTCCTGGCTGTTATCCTCCCAGAAGTAGGTCCGGGATTCGTGCGCGAATATGCCGATCACGTTCGCCGCTGTCAGGCCGCTGCCGGTGAGCGTCATCGTCGAGAGCGCGGAGCCATCGTATTTGAGCGGCGTGTCGGTGCCGTTGACCATGCCGAGCTTGCTGTCGAAATTGACGTGTTGCCAGACATCGACCGCCTTGCCGGTGCCCAGTGTGGTCGCCGAGCCCGCCGTCGTGACGTTGTATATCTTGCCCGACGCGGCGCCGAGGATATGTTCCGTGGTGCCGCTCTTATAGCCCATCAGGCTCTTCACGTCGGACGTCGCGGCACCGACATTTGTCGCGTGCGAGTCCTGCCCCTTGCGGAGAATAACCTTCGAGACGCCCGGCACAAAATTGGTAAGCGTGATCGCATCGGACGGGTCCATAGCCGTCAGGGCGTCGCGGGAATTGAGACCGCGAATCGGTGCAGGCTGCATGACCGGCTGGGTCTGCGCGACCGAGGCTTCATGAACCCGCTTACGAGGGTTCGACCGCCTTACTGCTCTACCGATCAGGCTCATAGGGTGAAATTACCCTCCGCCACATTGACATATTCGAGCGGGTCTCGCAGGTCCGGGCCGTTCAGGCTCAGAATCCTGGCGCCGCTCGATGTCGCCTTCTCCTTCTCCAGCTCGTCGCGTGCCTCGGCATATTCCTCCGCGTAGGGCATGCCTGCGGCCTTCAGGGCGCGCCAGACGACCTCAAGCTGCAGCAGGTAGTCCGGGAAGATCGGCACGTCGGTGTCCGCCGTCCAGGTCGTTTGGGCGGCTCCTGCGGCGCTCTCGCACCATGTGTTCATGACGTATTCAAACAGCAGGCTCTCGACGGCTGCGGGCGTCGGGTAGACCGAAAATTGACGATTGTCCGAGCTGTCCTTTGTGACGCGCCAGACGTCGGTAATTGCTGAGATCGAGATCGAGCCGTTCTGCAGGCGCCGCCAGTCCTGGGGCGAGATCGCCTGGGCCATGCGCCGCGTGTTTGTGACGTTCCAGCTCGTCTCCGGCACGAACTTTAGGAAATCGCTCTCGAAGGCATAATTCGCCGTGCTGGCGACCGTCGTCACGGTCTGGGTCTTGACCATCTCCGGGAAGGCGATGCGCCCCAGGAACTGCCCAGCGCGCTCGGCGGCGGCGAGCATACGGACAGCATGCTCGTCGTCGGTGTTCCCGATCAGGGTCGAGGGGATGAGGAGGCCCGTTTCCTTGCATGCCTGCTGGACTGAGGAGAGGAGGCTCATGCGGCAGGGGCCTCCTCGGTGAATTGATCGCCGCTGCCGACGTGGCCGCTCTCAGTCGCAGGGATAAATTCCTTGGGAGCTGGCGCATCCTGCCCGGCGGAGATCGCGTTGACCTGCATGCTGGCGATCTCCCGGCGATGCCGTGCGGCCTCCTCCTCGGATGCCCGCTTGAGATCGTCGAACTGCTCCTGCAGGTGTTTGATGTCGCGGCGGAGATCGTCGCGCTCTTGCATGATCTTTGTGACCAGGGCTCCGGCCTCGGCTTGGTCGCCCCACATCTTTGCGCGCTCCACCGCTTGCCTGCCCCAATCGCCGAGCTTGCGGATGGCGTCGTCGCCGATGTTCGCCATCGCCTCGATTGTGAAGATGCCGATGGCCTTCGCCTCGGCGACCTGATGCGGGCGAAGCATCGGCCAATTGTCGATAGGCATGCCGTCGAGCGGCGCCGTCTGCTTGTTCTGGTGAGCCTGCCACTGATTGGGCCAGCGCACCTTGTCGGCCTCCTGGACGGGACGGTCCACCAGCGAATTATTGTCGCCAGGGATGATGATCTGCACAAAATTGACATCGCGATATACGTCGCGCCCCTGCTCCTTGGTCGCGCCGCCGTCGAGCTTGGCCGTGATGTAGAAAAGCGGGATGCAGGTGTCTTGCGAATTGGGATCGACCATCTGGCCGGGGATTGCGTTCATGCTGTCATTTCCTCCTGTTGAGATATCTTGATGCCTTCCGCGACGATGTGCTTGATCAGCCCCTCGCCCCAGATCGACAGATTGATGCGGTCTCCGTGGCTCGAATAGAAGTCCTGGAAGTCTGTCGCTTGCCGAAGCATCCAGGGCGAGACAGTGAACCACTTCTCGCCAGCGCAGAGCTGCATTGTGTCGTCTGCGTCGTTCTCGACCTGATCATACGCATGATGCTCGGATTCGATCAGGCAGGCGTCCATGCCAAAAAGATGAAAATTGAAGAAGCCCATCATGATGCCGAGGTTGAAGCACTTCATGCCGATGGTGCTACCGCCCCAGACTTCGGGGCCGTACATATTGAACTCTTCCATCAGCGGCTCAAGGGCAACCGCGCTGTGACAATGCCACATCAAGTGCGGCGCGTGCCGCTTCTTCAGCAGCGCCCAGCTTTTCATGGCGCAATGGCTGGCGATCAGATAGAGGCAGTCGCGCTGTGCGCGCTCCAGGAATCGGACGTTGTGATCTCGGGCGTCCATCATCGCCATGAAGCGCGGCCTGATGCCGTGATCTAGCAGATAGTCGTGGGTGCCGTTCACCGCCATCACCAGGGTGCCACGCCGGATCATCGATTTCAGATTGTCGAGCTGACCGGCCAGGGACGGCCCGCCGCAAACGATGGCGAGCGGCGTCTCGGTCTCAGCCTGGGCCGGGAGCATTTCCTTGACCTTGTGCGTCATCGCGAATCGGACGTTTTTGGTGAGCTGCTCCGAATCGACGTTCTGCTCGACCCAGGAGAACGCAGGTGCCATGCCCTCCGGTGAGCCGTGCCATGCGACCGGGTCCACCGCCTCGGTGATGACGCCGGTCTGATCCAGAAGACCCAGATCGTTGAACAGGGCGTGGAAGCGCGACCAGTCGCCGCCCAGGATGCCGTCGTGCGGGCAGACCGAATAGATATCCACGCCGGTCAGGCGCAGCTCCTCGACGCGCTCATAATACTCGTCGATCAGCTCGGCCCAGAAGCCGGGCTTCAGGCTGTGCTGTTTCATGAACTTGGTTTTCAGGCAGCTCTGCATGATGTCCATTGTAGGCCGCTGAACGAACACCCAGTGGGCGTGGGGCCACGCCTTGGCGAAGAGGGGCCACAGCAGCACCAGCTTGCAGTTCTTCAGCATCCAGGGGCTCTCGCCGTCCCAGCCCTCCCTGGCGAGCATGGTCTCGACCGTCTCCCGCAGCGCTGCGGGCTCGTCGTCGCCCCAGTGGTCCCTGACCTCGTCGAGCGTCGGGATTGAGCTGATGCCGAGGGGGTCATGGCTCATCTCGGTGAGCATGCCCTTGATGACCGTCTCGCGAATACCCTCATTCTCGAAGAAGCCGTGCCGATTATCCGGCGACGCCACGACGCACTCCCCGGCGAACAGCCCGGCGCGCTCCAGCATGTCGGCGACGAGGCTGGTGCCGGAACGTGGGAAGCCGATCACGAAGACCGGCGTGTCGTGGTTCAGATGCGTCATATAGTCCTCTCTGATGGGTTGGCTCCCCGGCAGGAATACCACATCCGGGGAGCCTCGCCACCATTGCTGCGTCACGCTGACGCTAGAAGCCGACCGACCTCGGATAGGTCGCGATGACTTCCACCGCCGTCACGCCACCTGCGCTGCCAGCGGTCACGCCCGCCGCGCCCTGAACCTGGGTCTGCGACGTCGAAGTGTCGTCAAGTACGCCTGCCGTCGAGGTGGTGTAGAGCTTGACGTCGGCGGCGCATGACGCGCCAACACGGCACTTGATGTTCGAGCCGCCCATCGCGACCCAGCCGTACTGGCTGATGGCGAAAGCCATCTGGGCAAAGCCGATGAAGTGACCATCGTCGGCCCTGGCTTTGGTGATGGGATGGCACTCGAAGTTTTCATCGACTGCCACGCAATCATAGGCGGTGACCGCCGAGCCCGCCGTGACGGCCATCCAGCGGCTATTGTCTTTGCCGTGGACAACCTTGCCCAGCTCGAAGCCCTCGCGGTTGATGGCGCTGGCAGATGAGACGACCCGGTCCACGTTGACGCCGAGGATCGGGCTAGTGAGTTTCGCTGATTCCGTCATGTCATTTTCTCCTATGTCAGCGATTAATGTGAACAGCTATCCGCTGGCATCGTCGGGCGCTAGGCCTTCAGCGTGCCTTGCAGTGAGCCGTTGGACATCGTCATGTTGCCCGCGAAGACGAGCGGCACGACCATCGCGTCCTGGTTGACCGACATGCGGTTCTCAAGCGGGACCATGTTCCGCTTCCGGTGCGGGCGCCAGAAAATGTACTCCGTATTGAGGAAGTACATGGTCGTCGTCGGGTGACCGGAATCGCCGTCGTAGATCACGTCGGCGGTGAGGAACGCCAGCTCGTCGAAGCCGCTTTTGCCACGATCAGCGCGATTGATGCGCTGGATGGCCGTCAGCGAGCCCCAGTAGTGCGAAAAGTACGTTTTATCCGCCGTGATCAGATCAGGCTTGTCGTTGCCGCGTGTGCAATCCAGCCAGAGCGAGCGCATGCCAGCCTGGATGGTCGTCGTGCTGGCGGTGACCGAGGCCGACGAGAAGTCGTAGGTCGCGTTGCGCCAGAACGAGTGATTTGCACGGTTGATGCCGCCGACCGTTCCCGTCGCCGGGGCGGTCGCGACGAGCAATTGCAGCCCGCCAATCTGTTTGCCGCTCGTCCCGGTGCCATCCGAATAGATGCCCGTCGAGAGGTTGTTCTTCATGGTCCGCTCGGAGTTGCCGATGCGCTTGTCGAGCAGGTTGATGATCTGCTCCTCGCCAGCGTTCTGCAGCTCCTCCAGGCCGGAGATCGAGACGACGACCGCTGCCTGTTTGAAGTTGAACGTGGCCGCATCGATGACGCTCTGCGGTGAGATGTCCAGCGATTCATAACCGCTGTAGTATTTGAACGTGGCGTTCGCGGCGTATTCGAGTTCCTCCACGATGTCGCGGCCACCATCGACCGTTCGGACGTTTCCACGGTTATTCACGCGCTGCAACAGCGCGTTGCCGTTGGAGACGTTGTCGGCAGTTTTCTTACTGCGTTTCCGAAGGGTCGTGGCAACCAATTCGGTAATATTTGGTTGTGCCATTTTGGATGCTCCTACGCATCGAGCATCGCCCTAAAGCCCGTTCTGAGATCGTCCCTCAGTGAATTACCGCCCTCTTTCTCGGACGACACTCTCGCAGAATCCGCCGTGCCGCTGGACACCTGCCCGCCCGCAGCTCGCTTCGCCTTCTTGACGGCGTCGCTCGCTGTTTGGGCAGGTGTCGGTTGAGGCACGCCCGTGTGCATCGCAATCGCTCGGGCTCGGGTCGCCGGATTCGCATAGACCGCTGCCTGATAGGCGTCGTCCATGCTCACCTGCTGCCCGGTTCTCTCGGCGGTTTCAATCAGACCGGCCATCGTGACGCGGACCTCCTCGAAGAAGGGCCGCTTAACATTGCCCGCCGCATCCTTCTCGCTCGCGAAAGCGGCGATGTGCGCCTGCAGGTTATGCTCCTGGGTGGTCTGATTTGTTTGCGTCAGTGAGGAGACGGTCTTGGTGAGATCGCCGATCTGAGTTTTCAGCTCGTTGACCTCCGGGTCCAAAGACTCGCTCGCTGCTTGGTTTGAGATGTTGTTGAGATCGATGTCGTAAAGATCGACGAGGTAGGCCAGACCGGCGCGAGGGTCTTTCTCGATCAGATCATGTGCCGCCACCAATCGCCGCAGACCGTCCGCCGGGCTCATTCCCGCTCGGGCAAGCTGCTGCGAATAGGGTGCCATGACCTGGATCATGTCCTTCGCGATGTCAGTGCCACGGCTCAGAGCCTCTCCGAACTCCCTCTCCCGATCCAGCATCCACTGCCGCGCCTCGGGGGTCTGAGATTGGAAAGTCGTCTTCGCCGCCTCCGACCAATGCGAGAAGGGCTCCGTCGCCCCAGCCGCATCGTCGGGTGAAGTTTCGCCGCCTTCGCTGGCCGATCCTTCGGTCGCTTCCGTTTTGGGCTCGCCGCCATCGCCAGCTCCAGGAGCTGCAGCAGCCTCGCCTCGTTCCTCGCCTTCCAGGTCCGCTCTCGCCTCGGCGATATCGGCTGCTATTTCCCGATTATGGGAGCGGAATCGGTCGGCGTCTGATTCTCCGCTCGGCTCTTCCGCCGCTGCGGCCTCGGCCTCGGCCTCCTCGCTGGGAGCCTCCGAGGCGGGCGCTGCGGGCTCCGAGGAGCCGTCGTCAAAATGGGTAGCCTGATCGGCCCCGGACGTGTCAACGCCCTCCAGGGCGTCGGTGCCGCCTGTGATGTCGGTCATATGATCCTCCTCAGTTCTGCTTGACGGCCTGCGGCGGCACTACGGGCGCCGCTGCTGCTGCTGGAGCGCTGCCCTGAGATCGTCGCGCAATTCGTTCGACGACGTCTGGGTGGGGGGTCCATCCGTATCGGGACTGGAAGAGGAGGGCGACGTCGTCGAGCCTTCCCTGAACCTCCCCGAGGACAGCGTTATCCCCTGCCCCTGGTATATCGGATCGTCCGCGCCCGCTACGCGCCGCTTGATAGTTGCCGCCATTTGGCATCGCCTCCGTAATGTCGCTGACGAGGTTGCCCTCGGACTCAAAATAGACCTGATCGATTTCCCCGTCAAATGTCCCTTCCGCCGCGAACCTGTCCGCCACTCGGTCCATCTTCCTCTGGAACTCGGCGTTGATCTGCTTGATGCCCTTGTTATCCGCAGCTCCGAAATGCTCGAAGCTCAGAAACGAGGCGCCGCGCTCGGTCGTGACCGGCGGTATTTCAGCCGTGCCAAGCTCCTGCTGCGCGATGTCATAAATCAGCTCATGCTCTTCCTTGGTCATCGGCCTGCCGAGATTGATCTCGACGCCGTTTCGCCTGAAAGCCGAGTCGCTGTAGAACGGTCGGAACCATGCGACGGCCTCCTGCTGGAGAAGCTCGCCCCTGGCTGCGGCGTAGGCTTCTATCTGAGCTGTCGCCTCCGGCGTGATCGTCCCGGCCTTGTTCAGAGCAGCTTCGGGCATGACGACCATCGTCTGCGTGCCTGGATTGATGTCGCCCTTCCAGACTCCGACGCCATCAATGTCGCGCATATGGACGAGGCCATATTCCTGCGCCAGCATGTCGTTGCCCGCGTCATCAAGCATGGCCTTGCTTGCCAGCTCGTTGAACTCGACACGCTGCTCGAAGGGGGCGCCGTGATACTCCGGCAGGTGACCGCCGGGTCTGCTGGGCGCCGTCTCCCAGGATATCTGCCCCATCATGCGCTCGGCCTCCGAGGCGAAATCGGCGGCAGCGCTGCTCGCTGGCTTGCCGCTCGACCGAGCCAGGGACTGGACCCACATAGCCGCCTGCACCTGCTTCGGCTCCCAGCCCAGCTCCTTCGCGATGCGCTTGACGTCGTTCTGTATGAACTCCACCTGCTTCGCCGACAGTGTGTCGCTTGGATAGCCGTAGGCGCGAGCCATCCAGAGGTCTACCGTGACAGCGCCGCGCAACTTAGGCTCCACATGATCGTAAAGGTTCATATAGAAATTCATGCGCTTGGCGTTTGTGCCTAGCACCTTACTCTGCAGCACTATCAGCGGGTCTTCGCCCGCCGCGATGCGCGCCGCCTCCGCATCCATGCTCCCGAACCTGCCCGCCTTCAGCGGCACGCCATAGGCGTGCTGGTAAGCCGCCTTAAAGGCGTTTCTGGCGTTCGCTGGCACCGCCGTGTTTTGACTGTAGACCGACAGGAGCCCCGCCAGGGTGCGCTGCGAGTTGACGTCGCCCTTACCAGCCCCGGAAATAGCGCCCTGAGATAGCTCGTACCAGAATCGATATTCCTCGCCGTCCCTGGCGCTCTGGCGCATGCGGCGGTGATGAGCCGTCAGCGCCTTCGAGGGGTCTTCGGCGTTGGCGACCGATGGCGGCACTCCGACGAGGTTGCCCTTCTTGACCGCCATCGCTCCGGCGCGCTTCTCGGTCGGCAGGTTCTGCCTCTCCAGGGATCGGACAAGCGCCTGGATGCCATCGACGGCACCGTCTGTGATGTTCCTGGTGCCGCGTGCGACCGCGCCGATGATGGGAATCGCCATGACGGCGGTCGAGGCTGATCCTACCCAATTGTCGAGAGCGCCGAGATAGTCGCCACGCTGGAGCGCCTCCTGGGCCTTCAGCCCGAACTTGTAGCTCTCCTCGCCAGCCCTGATATCGCCGGTCACGGGCGCCACGTCGTAGAGAACCTTGCCCACCTGCTCGCCGAGGAACTTGGCCGGGCCGAAGAACTTGTCGAGATCGGATTGCGGGGCAAACCCAGGGTCTCGACCCTGGCGTCGGTTGCTCTCGCCGACGAGCCACGACCGCAGGGCCGCGTCAGGGTCTGCCGGGTCGCCGCCATGCGTCATGCCAGTATGTGGGTCGGCGGGTCGTGGCTCGGGCATGATCAGGCCGAACATCGCCGCCTGCTCGCGCCGCTCCTGCTCGGTCAGGGGAGCCCCGAAGGCGCCGCCGCCGGTCTGCCGCCGCGAGAATGGCCCGTATCCTTTTCCCATCGGCATCGTCAATCCTCCAGGGCGTCCAGCTCGGTCTCGGGGATGTCTTCATAGGAGAACGGCCCCTGGCTCTGGTTGCTCATCTCCAGGTCGCCGATGCCGCCCCAGTTTCCGGTGTCGGGTCCAGGGTTCTCGCCAACGACGAGGGAGCGCAGCAGGGCGTCGGTGTCCTCCGGTGCCGGGCCGTGCGTCATGCGTGGATCGCGCCGCTCGCCGAGCATGCCCATGCCTGGGCGATTGAACATGCCGGTCTTGCGCGGGGCATATCCGACGTCACTCGGCACGGGACAGTCCTCGTTCGATGTTGAGCATCATGTTCCGCAACTGCTCCGGCGACATTTTGCCGGGAGAAATAGGCACCTCATGCAGCGTGTCATAAACGCCGCCATGACGGCCCGCATCCTCGCCCGGCACAAATCTGTTGGGATGAGACGGGTGCTTGTATTTGCTGCTGCCGTGCATCCGACCGCCGTCGAGCGGGTCTGGCTTCAGCGTCATGCCGCCGCGCAGGGCAGCGAGATAGTCATAGAGCTGCCGGTCGTCAAAGGGCGATGGGAACCGAGTGTCGAGCGGGTTGATCCCGTGCTGGCCCTCGATCATCAGGCGCAACTGCTCAAGCTCCTCATAGGTTGGCAGTCTGTCTGAGTGCATGCCCTTGTTACTCGGCATCGAGGGCGTCCAGGTCGCGGTCGCTGAGTTCCTCGAAGGAGAACGGCACCTCGTCCTTCGGCTTCACGGTCGGGTTGACCTGCTCCGCCGTCTTCCCGGTTGCCTTGGCCTCCGCCATGACCTCCAGGTGCGTGTCCATCCACGCTGGCCTGTTGTCGCCGATCTCCACCATGTCATGCTCCTTCAGGTGCCTGCGGTGTGCCACGCGCCCGCTGATGTTCTCGTTTGTGATCGTCGAGCGGTAGTCCGCCGCGTCCATGATGACCGCCGGGGCTCGACCGAATCGCCTGATCCTCGGCACCGCGTCGTGCTTGTCGAGCAGCTTGCCGTTCTGCCAAACCAGGGTCTTGCCCACGGTCAGACCTCGACGTAATAGAGCGAGCCACTGACCTGCGTCGCGGCGGACAGCTCCATATTGAGCAGCGCCGGGCGCTTGATGATCTCGATTGGGGGTCCGCTGGTGCCCATATTCTATCTCCTAACCTGCCGCGCTCGGCGCCGGTTTGTCGGCGACGGCCTGGGCAATTGCGTTTTTCTCCTGGTCGCTGTCGGATTTCAACAGCAGGTCGAGCATTTTCATCAGCCGCTCGTCCTCGCTCGCCTTCTCCAACAGATCGAGCTTGCGGGCCTCGTTCTCGATCTCGGCCTGCCGCATCTGGACGTCGGTCATCAGCTTCTGGCCGTCGATCTGCACTTTCTGCGCCTTCGTCTGGCTGTCCTGGATTAGCGCCTGGGCCTTCGCGCTTGCGAGCGCGGCGCTCTCCTGCGTCTCGCCCTCCTCGCCCTCGCCGGGCTGCTGGGGCACCTGCTCCTGGCCCTCGGGCTCGTCAGGCGACGCCATCTTCTCCAGCAGCTCCTCGACCTCCCGGCTGATCTTGAAGCGCCGCGACACGGCCAGGGCGATGCCGACCGCGACATCCTTGGGCATGGCGCCCTCGGCGACCAGCGGCACGACGGCGGCGAAGTATCCGCCGATTGTCTGGATAAACTCGACCATCTGGCCCTTCTCGGCCTGCTCGTCCAGGGCGATGGTGCTGTCGGTCTCGATGTCGATCCGCATGCCGCGCATCTGGTCGCTGGATATCAGCTCCATGACGTCCTCCCAGGTCACCAAGACCGAGGGCAGGGGCTGCGGCGGCGGCGGTTGGCCCTGCTGCTGGGCGTTCTGTATTTCCAGCGCGATCTCCTGCTCAAGCGCCTCGCGGGTGCGCGCCATCCTGATGCCGGTCACCAGCTCCAGGGTCTCGGGCTCGAAGTGTTCCGCCACGACCTCGATCTCGATCTGCAGCAGGTCGCGCAGGAAGCGCTGGAACCGCCCCTGGCGCGGTCGCATGCGGAGGGCGCCGAACTGGCCCTTGAGCTGCTGGGCGCCGAGCGTCTCGCGTGGGTCGGTCGCGCCGCGCAGGATATCGCTGATGCCGGTGATCTCATAAACCTGCTGCACCAGGGCGTTACGCTGCTGCATCAGACCCTGGACGACGACCATGATCTCCTGGATCGGCAGGAAGTCTACCGAGCCCTTCAGCCCGCCCTTGTCGGCGAACGACACCCAATCCTCGATGGGAATCAGCTTGTTCTCGTCGGTGCCTGAGAGGAGCTGGTCAATGCCTTCGAGCGCCGCCGGATAGACGCCGCGCACCTTCAGCGCCTCGATGAGCCGCCGCAGGCGGTAGGTGATCTCGTTCATCTCCTGGGCGAGGGACTGGTAGAGGATATATTCCGGCACCGGCACCATCGAGCCCGGACGCTGCACGCCGAACATCGGCTTCGGGCCAGGGTAAAATTTTTCAAGGCCGAGCGGGTCTTCCTCGTCCATGAAGAGGCCTTCGGCATAGCCGGTGCAGACCGCGATAACGCGGCGGTTCTCTTTGTCCCAGACCTCGTATACCCTGGCGCGTTTAAGGATGTCGTGGCCGTGATCGTCAGTGGGCGAATCGGCGTCGGTCGCTATCTTGCCATCGACCGTGACCTCGAAATTGGTCGCGGCGATTATCTCGTCGCTGAGACCGAACTGGGCCTTCAGCTCGCGCTTGGTGAGGTGATGCTCGAAGTAGATAAAGCGGGTGCGGTCCCAGGTCGGGGCCGGTGACCATCCGAATCGGTCCCACTGCACCAGCTCCTTGCCGACCTCCTGCCAGACGATGCGGTCCTCGCCCGGCACCATGCGGTGCGGCGGCTCGTCGTCAACGCCGCCCAGGACGTCCTCGGCTGCTATCTCTTCGCCGCCTGTGGTCGTGAACGGCACATCGATGCCGTCGCCGTCCAGCTCCTCCGGCACGTCCTCGCCGGGCTCGAAGAACGGCGTGTATCGGATGCGCGCCATGCCGATGCCGGTGAGGAGATATTGATCCAGGACGGCCTCGGCCAGCGAGATGTCGTCGCCCTCGTCGCCATTGTATTCAGCGAAGCGCTCCAGGACGCGAGACGCCTGCCTGCCGACAGGGTCGTCGTCCCGGAAGCGCCGCCGGATATCCGGCTTCGGGGGCTGGGCATAGATCGCAGGCCGCAGCACCTGGGTGTTGCTCCAGAGGATGTTGAACGAGTTGTTCTTCGGGTCGTCCTTATCCGGCGCATAGCGGTCGATGACCTTCCGAGCGCGGGTCCGCCAATCCTTGAGCCGCTTCTCCGAGGCGTCTATCTCGGCGAGCCAGCGCTTGACCTTTCCGGGGCCATCCTCTTCGCCCTTCTCCATATCTTTCGGGTCTTCGACGGGTCCGCTCTCGGGCATGGCGCTTTCCTTAGATGCTCATCAGATTGTCGATGGACCGCCCTCGGTCCCTTGAAGGTAGAGCCTCAAGAGCCTCATCTGATCGATGATGCGCTTCTGCTGCGGCGTGTAGGTGTTGCGCCACTCGTCGCGCTCGTCGGGCGGCGTCAGCTCCTGTGGCTTCTGCTGGTAGAGCGCCATCGCCAGGACGTTGGGATCGATGCCGCCGCCCTGGTTCTGCAGCCCGGACTGCGCCATGATCTTCTGGTGCTGTTGATAGCGCCGGAGGTTGTCGGCCTGCGTCATATGCCGAGCCACGCCTCCCATTCCGGTCGCGCCGCCTTCGCCTCATCGTTCATCGAGTGATTCATGATCGGGAACAGGCCGGTCATCGCGCCGATGCCTGCGTTTCCGAACGGCCCGCCGTCAGCCATAATTTGATTGCCGCTGGGCGCGTTGAAGGTCCGCAGTATCTTGCCCAGCCCCGAGTCGTAATTACGACTCTCAACGCCCTTGGACAGCATGACCGCCGCCGCGATGGCTGCAAAGGGGCCGAGGGCTCCGAGGCCTGCCGCGCCGCCTCCCGCCGCTGTGCCTCCTGCTGCTGTGCCTCCTGCTGCTGTGCCTCCTGCTGCTGTGCCGCCCAGGCCAACTGCCCCACTACTTGCCATACCGCCATGTGCTGCCGCACCGCCAAGGCCAGCGCCTGCGCCTGCGCCAGCGCCAGCGCCAGCGCCAGCGCCTGCGAAGTTGATGGCCGGATAGGCCGTCTGCGCTCCTGCGCCTACACCGCCGCCGCTGCCGCCGACGATGGGCGTGGCGCCGCCAGCGCCGCCTGCCGAGCCGCTGTTCATCAATTGGTTGGCGAGGCCGCCGGGAGGCTGCACCTGATTCTGGGACTGTGGCGCCACAGGCTGCAGGGGCTGGACCGGCGCCACGACCGAGGTCTGGCCCGTTGGCGCGAGCGTGCTTTTGGGCGCCAACGGGTCGGGTTTGGTGCCGAGCGCTGCTCGGCGGTTTCGCAGCAGCGTTGCGAGCATTAGAGGGTTGATCTGGTCGTTAAAAACCACGTTGCCTCCAGTGTCCTCCTGCAGGTTGGCTTGGCGCGGGGAGCGGGAACCTTGCAGCTCGTCTCCTCCCACGGCCTGCGAGGCCGCTGCGCGATAGGGATTTTACACCGCTTGCCTGCGTAATCAAGCAGCCTTCTTCTTGCCGCCCTTCGCCTTGCCCTTCGCCTTGCCCTTCGGCAGCAGCTTCGCCAGCGTCTTGCCGTCGAGCAGCACGGCGTTCTTATCGTCCAGGGTCTGGGTGCCGATCTCGATGGCCGCTGCGCCGGGCGCAGGCTCCAGGGACAGCTCGACCTTGGGCCAGACCGCCTTCTGCGCCTTGACGCCCTTCGACGCCTTGACCGCCGCCTGCTTCGGGGCGCTGATCGTGCCGCGCAGCACGCCCTTGGCGTCGGTGTAATTGCGGGCCGGGGCGCCGCGTCCCTTCTTGCGGGTGCCGGTGATCGTGACGCGGCCCTTTTGAGTCGCATCGATCTCCAGCTCGTCGGTGAAGAATGCGTCCCCTTCGCTTATAAATAGTTTCATATCGTTCCGTCCTCCGGTTTATACGACTTGCCCCAAGCCCGGTCGTGATTCGACATCATGTCGTTCCACGTCGGGTGGGCATCGATGGCCTGTTTGGCCCTCGGGGGCGCCTTCCCCTTGGTGAGCTTCGCCAACATTAGACCGATCAGCGAGCAGCAGTCCACCTGATCGTCGTGCTTGGCGGTCGGAAACTTAAACAGCTCGTCGGTGAAGGTAGACACCCAGACCGCCCGATTCGGGATGTGAACCATGCGGCTGGAGCTGTAGGCCTGGAACGACCGAGCCCTGGCGACCTTGTCCTGCGTGACCGGGAAGCGCTCGACCGCGCAGTGGATGCGGCGCCTCCTCATCCGGCGCTCGATGGCCGGGCCGATGGCGCGGTCGATCTGGCCTTTCTCGAACGCCCAGAGCTGCGGGCTCCACTTGTCGATCATCGCCAGCAGCGCCTCGATGCTGCCTTTGCCCTCGTCGCCTTCATACTCGGTCTCGACCCAGTCCCGCCAGACATCGACCAGCCACAGCTCTTCGTGCAGGTCCATGCCGAAGACGAGGTGGACCGCCGGGTCGTTGGTCTCGTCCTCGGTCAGGGCGAAGTCGCTGGCGCCATAAAACCGCAACTCGCTGTTGTCGGGCCTGCTGTCGTGACGGTCGTACCATTCGCGCTTGAAGTAGACGCCCTCGTCGGGGCTGGGCTTCTGCTGGTACAGGGCGCTCCAGTCGCGCTCGCCGACGTTGCACTCGATGCGCCTCAACACAGGCTCCGGGAACCATGCGGGCCAGAGCGCTCTGCCCTTCGGCCTGCCCAGCGGGTCGGGGCGCTCACCATCCTCGCCCTCGCTGATGGCCTTGAGATCGATAATCCGATACTCGTCGCCGCCGAACTTGGCGCGTTCCATGATGCGGCCCGAGAGGTCGTCGTCGTGCCAGCGGGTCTGGATGATCACGATTCGACCGCCGGGCGCCAGCCGCGTGTAGGCAACGCTGGTGAACCAGTCCCAGGTCTTCTGCCGCTGGCGCTCCGAGTCGGCCTCCTCACGGTCCTTCACCGGGTCGTCGATCATGAAGATCATGGCGCCGCGTCCGGTCGTGGCCGTCCCTGGCCCGGCAGCGATATACATCCCGCCATCCTCGGTCTTCCACCTGCCGGTCGCCATGATGTCGCGCCGGAGCCGCGTGTCGAAGAGCCGCTGGTAGTATTCATCCTGGAGAATGTCGCGGACCTCGCCGCCGAAGTCCTTCGCCAGATCGACGTTGTAGGAGCTACCGATGAAGTCCCACTCGGGATGCTTGCCCAGGCACCATGCCGGGAAGCGCCTGGAGGCCAGCTCAGACTTGGTATGCCGAGGCGGCGCCCAGATCATCAGGCGGTCGCATCGCCCGGCCTCGACGTCCTCAAGGGCGCTCGCGATGATCTGATGGTGCGGCGCCGGATCGAACTTGGGATAGGTGTATTCAGTGAACGCCAGCAGGCGATTGCGGGCCGCTTTTCGCCTCGCCTTTTCCTGCCCCGCCTGCCTTCCGGCGCTCAAGGTCGTCGAGAGCATCTCCGGCTCGGGCGATGAGATCGTCGAGCTGGGCGTCGGTGAGATCGCCAATGGGCGTGTCCTCCGGCTTGTCCTGCGTGTTCCGCTGCTCAAACTTGGCCCGGTAGTGGAACTTGTCCGGGTTGTTGGCGTTCAGGAGGCACATTAGCAGGGTGTCGCTGAACTTGCGAACAGTCAGCGGGATAGGCCGACCGTCCTCGCCCATCTCAGGCTTGCCATCGGCGCCCAGGCGGTAGCAGAGCTTGCCCTGGTAGATCACCGGCTCGGCGTGACCCGCCATAGCCCGGCGCCGCGCCTCCTGCTCCAGGACGTCGGCGCTGTCCGCCAGGGCGTCCCGCCAGCGCGCTGCGAAGCTCTCGACCGTGGCCCGCAGCTCATAGGCGTGGGTTCGGTTCATCCCAGCCGCCTCCGCCGCGTGGCGCACCGAGCCCAGCTCGGAGAGCGCCTCGATGAAGGCCGACATCTTTTTAAGCGTCGGCGGTGTTGGCTTCCTGGCCCCTGTCATAGCCCTGATCCTACGCTTGGTCGGGCCGAGATATCCAGCAAAAAAAACGATGACAGGGGCCAGGGCGGACCACAAGCGCCTGAAAAACGGCTCAATCGACAGTTCTTAACTACTGGTATTAAATAATTTTTTGGTGGGCCAAGTTTCTTGGCTCTATATTCTGGCCCGGCTTTGTTTGGCCCGATTCATTCGGCCCAACAGCGGGGCGTCAGCCCCTGTAGGCTTCTTAGCCTACAGAATCTTTCTAGTGTTAGAGTCAGCAGGCTTTAGCAGAGATCAAGCACCTGCTTGGGCTGACAAAGTATTGCATTAAAATGTCAATCAGCGGCAACACGGCGCTGGCTGGGCATCACGGGTTGGCACAAAAGGGTGGACGTAATTTTCTGCCAAGCTCGACCATCGCGCTTCTAATGGCAATGGCAAGTCGATACCATCGCGATGGTATGGCCTATGCTTTGCCGTATACGCTGAAAACATTGGGTCTATTTACCGCCGTTATCGCGGATCGTTTCTCTTATGTCCCCAATAATGGTCATCGGGCGCGGCGCCGCGCTTGGTGCAGGGTTCGCAGATGCGGTTGCCAATCCACGCGCTCTTGAACTGCTTGCCGCAGGACAGGCATATGCGGCGGCCCGGCTTGACGTTCTTTGACGGCGCTGCCTCTGCTGCTTCGATTTTATCCTCCAAAAAAAGCCACGATTGCGAGATAGATAAAAGCCTCGACGGCGATGATGACGGCGATGTGCATTAATTTACACATGAACCTTTACGACCAGAAACGCCCGACCTCGACGTCCGGGAGCAGCCTGTTCTCCCAATCGCCGCAGCTATCGCGCATCGAGACCCTGGGCCATTGGCCGTGGCCGTCCATGCCCATTGATGGTGACCGTCTGTGGCATAGACCGTCGCGACAGTTGTGGAAGCGGTCCTCAAAATGCCGACATTCCTCACATGGTCGTGCGATTTTACTGGACCCCAATGTCACAGGTTCATCTCCTCTTGGTAGGCGCGATCATAGCGCCCGGTTATTTTGTTCCAGCGCAAGTATTCGCAGCCGACCTTGCCGCATCGCCTGTGCTTCATCTTGCGGACATGGATTTCAACCTCCGGCTTGGTGAGATCGGGGCGGCTCACCGTGATTCCTATATCAGCCTTGTTCGCCCAATTTGAGCTTCCGCTGATGTCGTAGAGTCCGGGAACCGGCAGGTCTTTACCCCGGTCGGCGTACAGCTTTGCGGGATGCGCGACGAGCCAGACATGGACGCCGTGCCGGGCGGCGAAGCGCTTGAGCCGCTGCAGGAACTTGCCGATGAACTCTGTCTCGGTCTGGTGCGGCGCCCGGTCGTTCTGAAGCTCGTTATATGGGTCGATGACGAGGCCGCGCATGCCGTCGCGCACAACCAGGGCCTTGGCCCGGTCGAGAATCCACGACAGCGGTTGGGCCTCGTCGCCCTCGTCGCGGATGAAACTAAAATGCTTGTTCACCCAGGCGGCGCCCTCGCGCACCTTGTCGTCGGTCATGGCGGTATGCTCCAGCGACACGGCCCTGAAGGCCTCGCCGACATACTTTTCGACCAGCTTGCCGCCATGCTCGTCCAGCGGGTTCTCCAGGCTGCAGACGCCGAAATGCCAGCCATGCTGTTCGGCGAGGTTCACCAGCAGGGCGTCGAGCCATTCCGATTTGCCGCTGCCCGGCACGCCCGTGACGATGGTCAGCAGGCCCGGCGCGACGCGGTAGATGTCATCGACGTGATCCCAGCCGGTCGAGACGCCACGATCCACCGGGTTGTTCCTCATCGAGATCAGCGCCTCGGCGTCCTGCTTGAAGACGCCCAGCACCGGGAAGGGCTCCGCCTCGGCGATGCACTGCCGCAACTCCTCGGCGCCGTGCGTCAGTAGGACGTCGTTCGCATCCTTACATGGCGCGTCACCGCTCTGCGGCCATTTGACGAGCATGCAATTCTCTTTGCCGTAGCGCCGCGCCAGCTCCTCGGCCAGGACCGCGCCGGGCGCGTCGCCATCGACCGCGATGACCCAGCGGGTGATGTGCGACAGCATCGGGAGGCAGTGATGGACGTAGGAGAATTTGTTGTCGTCCTCGGGCTCCGGCGTGGCGTCCTGGAGCTGCTGCGGCGCGCCGTCAGGGATGGAGATCACGTTCCTGACGCCCGCCTCGGCCAGGGCCAGCTTATCGATCTCGCCCTCGACGACGATGGCGGTCTCGAAGCCGTCGAGGTCGTTCATGCCGAAATAGATTTTCTCGGCGCCCTTCTCCTGCTTGAACCGCTTATCCGCCGTCCGATACTTCACATTGATAAGGTCGGGGCCGAGGCGATAAGGGAAGCAGATCACCCTCGATGTCGAGCCCTGCTCGTCGCCCGGCATCCAGACCCGCCGCGTCGTGACGCCCGCAGCATCGACCGTCGCCGGAGAGATTCCTCGGCGCTGGAACCAGTCGTAGAGCGACTGCTCGCGCTTGCCCTGGTGGTCTAGTGAGGGTCGCCGGTATGAGGGCTCACGGCGCGCTGGCAGCTCCTGGCGCCGCTCCCTGCCGCTCACGCCGCCACTCCAGCCGCAGTGGTGACAATTCCACATCGCGCCGCCGTCCTCGGTCAGCGTGACCGCGAGGCAGGGCTGGTTTTTCTTCGACCGCGTGTGCGAGCATTTTGGGCATAGGATGGTGTTCTGCGTCGAGCGCTTGGCGCCGAGCTTGATGCCGTTGACTTCGAGCTGTTCGAGGAGGATTGACGATGCCATCAGATTGCTGGCCTCCTAGCCCTATTGCCATATCCCTGCGCGGCGTTCAAAAGTGATTTGGTGATATACGGCACCGGGTCGTGCGTCCCGGCATCCATTGCCGAGATGATCGCCTTCTCAATCGACCGCTGGGGATATTCCTTGAGCCACAGGCCGACGAGCTTTCGAGCTTGACCCTCGGCGATAGACATCTGGACGAGCCTATCGACCGTGAGGGTCCAAAATATCGACGGGCCGTCAGGCGCGGTGGATTCTTTATCCACCGAACTCTTACTAACGTCAGCGTCAGCGTCAGCGTCAGCAGGCTTGAGCCCCAAGGCAGCATTTGCTTGAGTTCTCAAACCGCCCTTCCGGCCAGCCGCCTGCTTCTTAGCCTTTATCTCTAACCGTTTGGTGAGGTCGCGCAGGATGCGAGGGTGATAATACCATCGCTCATCTAACGGCGATGGCATCGGCTTACCATCAACTTGGTATCCGTTTACCATTGCCCTCATCAGGGTCTCGCCGCTGTCAACATCATCGGGCGTCGCGCTGACAATGCGGAGCTTGCTTTTGAGCTGTTCCAGGCGGGCAGCGGAGCCCCTTCCAGGATTGATCTGGGCAACCTGCATCAGCGCTCGATCAGCGCACGGCATGAAGCCGCCCTCGCGTCTCAGCCACGCCAGGACGCGGAGATATTTGAACCGCATTTCATCGGTCCAGCCCAATGTCGATTTTTCGAGGTCGTCGAGCCAGAGCGGAAAATAGCCCCTGGCCGCTGCGCGTGATCCCATGCTCGTCTCCCCAGGCGAAGCATTTATTTATATGTCAAGACGGCGCCGTAGCCTGCCCGGCGCCTGCTTGATTCAGTCGAACAGGCCCAGTTGGATAGGTATCAGGAGCGCCTCGCGGGCGATGATGTAGGCCTCGTCCACGGTCGATGCATTGGTCGTCTCGTCGGGCTGCTCGGTCTGGAGCGCCTCCCAGTCCTGGATTGCGCGGTTCAGCGAGCGCCGGGGAATGCCCTTGGTCGCGAGCCCCGCCTTGATTCCGCCTATCTCCGCGCTGATCGCCGAGCGGTCGGCCTTCAGCGAGACAATCTGATCGACGGCGGTCTTGATGTCCGCCTTCAGTTCGGTCAGGTTGCCGCCAGCCTCGGGCTCCTTGATTCTCGCCGATCTCGTTAATCTCACGTCAGGCAGTCCCTCGCCGTTCGCCAACGCAGCCCGGTTGGCCTGTGCTTCTGATATTGAAACCATCAAGTCCTCCTGTGAATTGTGACGCTCAGATTATGCTCTCGATATATCGCGTCGAAGAGCCTGATCTTGAGCTTGGAATTGCGGTCGTGATACCGGCCCGCAGGTTTGACATCCTCGACCACCGTCTTGCCGGTGTCGAGGTCCAGGTAATAACTGTCGCACGTCCAGGTCGTAACCTTCAGGCCGTTGACCTTGAGATCGAACTTCTTGTGGAACACCAGCCGGTCTACCTTGGCGCACTTCTCCAGCATCAGCAGCTCGCAGGCTCGCTCATGCTCGATGCGTGTCGGGAAGTGGAGCCATTGCTGTCGGCATGATGTGCAGGCGGGCGCGCTCGGCTTCTGATCATGATATTCACCGCACGTCCGACAGTGCCACCGAGGCTTGGCCCGGTTCATGCCTTCGCGCTTACTGGTGAACCGGCTCATCCGACGACCTGTAGCGTCTTCAGCGTCTTCAGGACGGCGTTCATCTGTCTCATGTTCAGGTCGGCGTCTTGGGGCGTCATGCTGCCTCTGTCGATCAGCTTGGGATAGACCCTGGCGCGATAGCGCAGCTCGCGCTCGACCACCTTGATCTGCTCGCCGATGCCGATGGTCTGGGCGAGGACGTCACCCATCGAGGTCACCAAGCTCCTGGAGATGCTCGCGCCACGCCGGGTCGGCCCAGTCGCTGGTGTCGCCCAAAGCCATCGCCATGAGTCCTCGGACGACGTGAGATCGCGATAACCCGGTCTGCTCGACGACGCGGGCGACGTCAGCCAAAATAGGCCGCGTCAGGTACATATGGGTCTTCTCGGTCTTCGCCATTTAGACCTCCAAAATAAAACGAGAATCGGCATAATAAAGGGTGGACGTCTACCCTGGAAGACACTATATTTAGTGTGTAGGGGATTCGCCCCGGAGGAGAGCTATTCGAGACCATCGACCGCCGCCACCGCCCCGCCGCTCAACGGGCGAGATAAAAAATGCCAAATTGAGCCAGCGCCCCGCAGACCTTCTGCCATCAGTAAGGTTCCGCCAAAGTCAACGGCAACGTGCGAGGGAGAGCCGCAAGCCCAGGAGCAGAGATGCCACCCGGCTCAAAAAACAATAGCCGAAACGCTGCCTTCTCCGCAGCGTCGCGATGGGGAGCTGCCCGTCGCCTGATGATGGCAGGCACCCATCAAGGAGAGACCCATGAACAAGCAACGCAGAAAAGACATCGAGAGCGCCCAGGCGCACATCGACGAGGCCAAGTCAATCATCGCCAATGCTCGCGACGAAGAGCAGGACTACTTCGACAACATGCCGGAGAATTTCCAGTATGGCGAGAAGGGCGAGGCGGCTGAGACGGCCATCAACGCGCTCGACGAGTTCGAGGGCATGGTCGACGACGCGATGGATCACATCTATTCGGAGTGCGGGATATGAAGATCGCCAACTTCGCCATCTCATATGACAACGTCGACACCATCTTCGCCACCAACGGCCATCTCAATCTGGTCTTCGACATCACGCCGAGCGGCATCTGGTTCAACGAGACGCGGTCCAGCGCCAAGAGGGAGTGGATCAACAAGAACCCGAAGGTCGCGCTTCACATCGCCCGCTGGCACCGCGCCAACAAGGAGACGGTCGATGGCTGAGACAATCCACTTCACATATTATCTGCCCGACGACACAGAGCTGTCGGTCAGCGCGACCGTGACGCCCGGCCTGCCGATGCGTGGCCCCGATCTGCACGGCCCCGGCGAACCTGCCGAAGACCCGGAGATCGAGATCGACGAGATCATCTTGGTCCAGCGCATCGATGCTGGCGATGACTTCGATGTCTCCGACCTTTACATCAAGCGCCAGGACGGCAGCTTTGTCTGCCTGGAAGAGAGCATCGGCGAGGCTGCTCTGGTGGCGTTCGACGAGCGATAGGACGACCGGTTGAGCGGAGGGGCCGGGCTAAACTCTCCGCAACATCAACAGGAGGAACAGCAAGTGCGAACAGGCTGGAACGTGACCATCAGAGGCTTCATCGCCGTTGACCCTAACGACCCTGACACGGTCGTGCGGGCGGCGGGATTCCTCAAGCGCCTGCAGAACGGCGCCCTCGATGATTTTAAACTGGAGGCGCTTGTGGTGGACGCGACCTTCATCAATAAGCGTGACCTGCCCAAGCCGCTGCGCCGTGGCGTCGGCGGTGCGGCGGTCCCGAATCCGCCGCCCCACGAATAGAACAAGCCGAAACGCGGTCGGAGGGCCGCGTCGTCTCGCCGTGCTGGGCGAGGCCTGACGAGGCAGGCACCTTTAATTGGAGATTCCACAATGACAGATATCGATAAATCGTGCTTTCAGATAGCCCGGCTGACGTTGATGCCGGAGCTGAATGTTAGCCGGGTTAAGAAGGTCACCGTCAAGCGGAATGACAGCTTCGTTGTGATCGAGGTCGAGCCCGACATCAGTTTTCCCGGCTACGCTTTGGCGTTAAATTGCTTCAACAATCACGAAAAGATTGAGATCGTGATCGACGACGAAATTTTCGCCGATAAAGAGTGACGCCGAAACGTGGGGCGAGAGCCCTGCGTCATCGCCTCGTTGTGGGGGCGATCTGACGATGGCAGCACCATCACTCAAGGAGATTCTCCATGAATACAGTCGTAAATATGGACGGCAGCGAGATCGTGCAAGAAGAGAACGTCGGCAAGCGTGCCGTCAATTATTCCGCAGGATCGGTTCGCTCGGACGTCTCGAAGCAGTGGATCAATCGCCCGGCGGACGAGCGCTTCCTGACGCTCGCCGACCTCGCCGATGCCAAGGGGCTGGAGCGCTCGAACTCCGAGGCCTACGCCATCGCGAACAAGCAGGTGACGCTGCTGGCGCCCGAGGTCAGGACGCTGGACGACACGAACAAGCTCTCGACCAAGGTATTCGGTCGGGGCGACGAGTTTGGCATGACGCCGTGGGCGTTCAATCAGATCGCCGGGCTGGTCAAGGCGCCGAGCAAATACCTGCGCTCGCTGCCCAGCCAGATCGTCGCCGACAATCTGAACTGGGGGCTGCAGCGGAACCGCGCAGTCGAGGAGATTAAGCCGCTCCTCACCGGCACCGAGAACGGCCCGGTTCTCCGGGCGGTGACGGGTCCGAACTATGGCCGCATCTGGGATCATGAAGTCGTCAAGGCGGTCCAGGGCATCGCCGACCAGGGGCATTGGAAAGTGCCGGGCGTGATGGATTGGGGAACGGGCATCTATGACCCGGACGCCCCGATCACGTCGGAGACGACGACGCTCTTCGCATCCGACCGCGACGTCTTCATCTTCCTGGTGGACGACAAGCGCCCGATAATCGTCGGGGAGCTGCCCGATGGGTCGCCGGATTATATGTTCCGGGGCTTCTGGGTGAGCAACTCCGAGGTCGGCCTGAAGAGCTTCTCGGTCGCGGCGATGTACTTGCGGAGCATCTGCTGCAACCGCATCCTGTGGGGCGTCGAGGGCTTCCAGGAAGTCTCGATCCGCCACAGCTCGGGAGCGCCCTCCAGGTTCGCCGAAGAGATTCGGCCCGCCCTCGAAAGCTATGCCGAGAAGAGCGACGCGAAGCTGATCGAGGCCGTGGCCGATGCCAAGGCGGCGACGGTCGCGAAAGACGACGAGGAGGCACTTGAGTTTTTGCGCGGTCGTGATTTCAGCCGCTCGAACGCCCAGGCGATCTTCGATCTGCATGAGAAGGAAGAGGGTCGCCCGATCCGGTCGGCCTGGGACGCGGCGCAGGGCATCACCGCCTTCGCCCGTGACATCCCGAACTCCGACAATCGCCTCCGCGTCGAGGCTAATGCCGGTCGTATTCTGAACAAGGTTGCCTGACCTTTCCTCGGAACCGCCCGCCTCCGACAGCAGTCCACCGCTGCCGGGGGCGGGCTCTTTTTTTGTCTCAACAGGAGGAAGCCATGAACACCAAAGCACCGCCGAAGGGCGGAGGAAGCCTGAAGCTCCGCAGCGATTGCTCCGAGCTGACGGCGAAGCAGCGCGAGGCCATCGGTCTGGCCGCGCTGGGCCATACATGCAAGACCGGCGCGCATGTTTGCGGCGTGACCGAATCGACGATGGCGGAGCGGCTCCGCCTCGTGCGGCAGAAACTCCACGCGAAGACGACGGCCCACGCCGTCGCGCTTTATTACGCTCAGTGGTCAGGAGACCACATCACCGAGAAGGGAGAGTTTACATGAGACGAGTCTCAAGCACCCAAGCCTCCGCGCTGCTGGACCGGCATCCCTGGATGACCAGATGGCAACTATGGATGCATATCTCCGGCAAGTCCGAGCTGCCGCCGAAGAAGGGTGACCCGAGGCTGAACTGGGGCATCCTGCTGGAGCCCACGATCCTCCGCGTCGCGGCGGAGCAGCTCAACATGCGCTGGAGCCAGCACAACGAGGACGCCATCGTGAAGGTCTCGGAGTGCGGCACGCGGAGCTGCACCATCGACGGTCATGCCTTGTCCATCGATACGAACCTGATCGGGCCGGGCATCCTGGAGTGCAAAAACCATGACCTCTACCGGTGGCTGTCGGACTATGGCGAGAAGCCGTCGATCTATGAGGAGCTTCAGGTCCAATGGCAGATGATGGTGACCGGGTACAAGTGGGCATACATCTGCGTCCTGGTCGGCGGCAACGACCTCCAGCTCTTCCCGCGTGAGCCTCGGCCCGCCGTCGTCAAGCTGCTGGAGGAGGCGCACCAGCAGATGCTGGATGAGATCGAGAGCGACGCCATGCCCGACCCGACCGGGGCGCCCAGCGAGCAGCCACAGCTCGACGCGCTCTATCCCGAGACGACCGTGAAGCGCCTCGACCTGGGCGTCGATGACGAGGCCGCTCAGACCTTCCGCGACTATCTGCAGGCGGACGAGCAGGCCAAGTTCTGGGACAAGGCGAAGAAGGGGCTGAAGGTCTACGTCCTGGCCGTCACCAAGGATGCCAGAGAGACCTGCGTCCAATCCGACGAGGGTCGCCGCTTCAAGGCCAAAGTGTCGAAGGGCCGAGGCACCCGCATCACCATGAAAGAGCTGGAGCCGGTGACGCCGGTCGAGGCTGAACCCAAACCATCAGAGGAGCTGATGATATGAGCAATCAAGCAGTCGCGCTCGCCGAGTTCCGCGAGCAATCCTTGGCGCCCATCATGGACCGCCTGAGAGACGCCCTGGCCGGGGAGATGCCGGTCGAACAGATGATGCAGACCATCATGGTGAGCATCGAGAAGACGCCCAAGCTGCTCCAGGCCAACAGGCAGAGCGTCGTGGCGTCCGCCATGACGGCCTGCCTCCTGCGCTTGCCGGTCGATGGCGCGACGGGGCAAGGATATTTGATTCCGTTTAAAGGCCACTGCCAGTTTATCCCCGGCTATAAAGGGCTGATCACGCTGGCGGGCCGCTCCACCTTCAGCCTGCACAATGATATCGTGCGTGAGCTGGACGAGTTCGACATGCGCTCGGGCTCGGACCCGGTGATCCACCACAAGCCCGACCCGAGGCTGAACGACAAGCAGCGCGGGAAGGCCATCGGCGCCTATGCGATCTGGCGCTCGCGCCACCTGCCGACGATCATGCAGTGGATGCCAATCAGCGACATCATGGCGATCCGCGACAGCTCGGCGGGCTTCAAGATGAACCCGCAGCGCTCGGTCTGGACGTCGGACCCGAAGGCGATGGTTCTCAAGACGCCGATCCGCATCGGCTCGAAGAAGGTGCCGCACGAGATCGGCTTCCAGGACATCCACCGGGCGACCGCCCTGGAGGAGCAGCACGACCTGGGCGGCGTGGCGCATCTGGACGAGGAAGGCGTCGTCCATACGACCTTCGTGGATAATGTGACCGAGAACGGCGACGTACAGCCCCAGGAGCTTGAGGAGCGCATCGAGCAGGTTCAGGTGATGACCCACGTCCTGGTCGCCCCTGACGGCGCCCACGTCGATTGTGACGGCCTCTCAGCCTGGGCAAATCAGTTCATCGCGCTCTGGCAGCAGTGTGACGGCGTCACCCGGCAGGCCATGAACGACCGGAACCTGACGATGCTCTCGCAGCTCCCGCAGCTCGACGCGGCGATCTGGGAGCGCCTTGTAAAGGAAACCGGAATCGAGTAGAAAGGGCGCTGATCCACTCTGTGGAATCTCCCTGAAGCGCGATAGTCAACTAGCCCCCTGCCAGCAATGGCGGGGGGCTTTTTTCGTTTCAGCGCGCATTCATCGAGGGCGGCGTCATCGCCCGGTCGCCGAACCACCAGATCACCGCAGTCGTCGCGGTGAAGACGATGCTATGGACTATGTATTCGGTGAGCGATGCCGTCGAACCCTCGTTGATGTAGCCCTCGACGCGGAGCCAGGACAGCTTCCAGAAGACGAGGCCCGTCATGATCAGCAGCGACAGCGTCAGGGCCGGTCGGAAGAGAGCCCGGATATTATTGACCCAGCCCGAGGTCTTCGATGGCGAATACATCCTCATGCCGTAGCTCGCGACGCGCTGATCCGCCGCCGCCTGCTGCGCGACGATCTTGACCTCGTTCTCGGTCTCGCTCTCGCCGCGCTCGATCTCAAGCTCCTGCAGCGCGACCTCATGGCCCCACTTCTCGCGCTCCCACGCCATGCGCTGGCGCTCCTGCAGCCACTTCGCGCCGACGCCGATGATGCTCCCAATTAATCCAAATATGCCGCCTGTGGCGACGTCGCCCAGGATGCCGCCGAGGTTCGCTAAGATGTCCATGTTGTCCTCGCAATGTTGTCTCCGTACCACTGCCGCCTGCCGCCGCAATCGACGTGCAAGAAGGTTTGATAGAATCCGAAGCCGGTGAACCCGGCAGAGCGGCAAGTGTTCAGGAGCCCGTGCCGGTCGTGACCGCGCAGGCTGATGTCGAAGGCGTGGCCGAACTTGTGGCCCGAGAGCGGTGCCCCGCCGACGCGGGCATTGTGGATCGGGTCGCGGTAGGCGGAATTGACGATCATCCGACCTACGGTGCCTCGGGTCCATTGCAGCCGGTCAATCGCCTCGGCGTCGATCATGATTGATTGATCACCCTGAGATGCCAGCTCCTCCGGCGTGAAATTACCCCAGGGCCAGTGCTGGGGCGGCACGTCCTCCCAATGGGCGTATAACATCAGGTGTCGATGTCCTCGGCCTCCAGGACGCCTGGACGCGGCCTGGGCACCTTCACGCCCGCGATGCCGGAGCCATAGGTGCATTCCGGGAGATCGCCGCCCTGGACCGTGACCGTCCAGTCGCCGTTGTCGTCGTCCTGGTAGAGCTTGATGGTCAGCTCGTTGACGCCCAGGCCGTGCCATATTTGATACTGGTCGAAGGTGCCCAGATATTGCTCGACCGTCTGGCCCTCGGTGCTGCAGAACTTATCCTGGGCATGCGCCTGGACGCTGGCGAAGATCGCCGCCAGGATGATGATATATAGATATTTCACGAGTCGTCGCCCTCAATTAACCCACGATTTTACGGCAACAGCCAACCCGGATAGCCCGCCCAGCGCGACACCCATCAGGAGTATTGCGCGCAGCGAGCCTTTGCCGAAAGAGGCAAGCTCCATCAGTTCGAGTTGGTTTTTCTCGACAGCATCCAGTCGATCAGACATGCCGCTTACCGTCGCCGAGAGAGAGGCGATAGATACCCGACAATTTTCACATTCTGTTCGCGTCATCGTTCATCTTTCGCTATTGCGACCCCTTCGCCGTCCCGAATGCCCCAGCGCGCCGCTGACGCTCCCTGTTCTGCGCTACAGCACCCGCTGGGGGCAACCCTGCCCCAGAGCCCCGACGTGGCGTGAGCATCTGCCTAAAAGCGCTAGGCGCAACCTCTCTCTCGTTCACCGGCCTCGGCTTGGTCGTGGCCTGGATGGAGCGCGTCGCCGCAGCGCCTTCATCCGCCTGCGCCGCCCACTTTCTGAATATCGCCTGCGCCGCCCTGCCGATAGGCCCAAAATTTTTGGTCAGCGTGTTCAGGATACTGACCGCTGTGTTGGACGTGTTCACCGCCCCGGACCTCGGGATCAGGGATTGAGACACGCGCTTGAGCGCCTGCATCTGCGCCATCTCCTGACGGGTAAACAGCGCCCGCATCATCTCAGGATACTCCCTCACAGCCTCGTCGAGCGCGCTCTTGTACTTCTGCGGCGAGAACATCGCCTCGCCTTCGCCGCGACCGCGCTGACTCTTGAACAGCTTGAACCATGCCTCGCCCTTGAGGTCTCTCCAGCCCTGACTGCTCTCTCCCAGGATGCCCTTGATGCGGTTGATGGCCTCGCTCGTTTTCGCGCCCAGCTTCGACGCGCCGAGCAGCATGTTGGCAACATCGGAGGGCTGCATGATCAGCTCGCCATAGACAACCTCGCCGGTCTCAGGGTCGATGGTGCGGTCGCGTTTGACGATCTTGCCGACGATGTCGCCCGGCTTGCTGCCGAACTTGGTGCGGTAGATTTCGTTCAGTTTACGGGCGGCTTTCATGTTTGCCACGATGGCGTCGTCGCCGTTGACCAATGCCCGATTGACCATTTCAACCAGGGAGTCGTCAAAAGCCGCTTTCGCACGTCCAGCAGCGGCCTGCTCCGGCCCAGCCACCTGGGACATTGAATTTAGCCGCTGGCGGATGGTCTCAAGCGCCCTCATCTTGACAGCCGACACTTTCCAGGTTGTCCCGCCGACGTCATCTATCAGTGCGCCAAGTTCGTTCCTGACGATGGCGTAAGTGCCGGGAGCTTGGCTCTCAGAGGTTTTGTGGATTGCCCGCATCATATTTGACTGCATGGCCTCGACGCCCTCGCGCTCCATCACGCCGGAAGACCCCTCGACCACCTGATATGCCCTGCTCTTCGCCAGCCAGCCAGCCTGCTCTTCAGCGGACAGCGCCTCCTGCGTCGTCTTCGCGCCCTGACCGGCCTCCGACTGCGGCGCGCCATCTCGGCCTCGCAGGTTGCTCTCGATGGCGTTGCGGTTCTGCATGAGAGCGTCGTCCTGCAGGCCTCTTGGCCCGATGACGCTGCTGACCCTCTGCTCGGCCTCCGCTCCGAAAGCGCCCTTGGCCGCGAGTTGCTCCTCGGTCTGGAGGGCCGCTAAACCCGTCGCCTGACCCTCGGTCAGCTCGATATTCTTGCCGCCCGGAATCACGTTCTCCAGGGTCTCCGCCTCGGCACGCCGTGCGGCCTGCTCCGCCGACCCGCCCTTGCCGATGGTGATCTTGTACTGCTTGGCGAATTGCGGCGTCACGATCTCCGGGTCCATGCCCAGGCGCTTGACCGCTCTCCGGCCCGCCCTGGTCAGCTTTCCCTTGCTGTAGAGCGTGTCGTTCCTCAACACCTTGCCGAGCGCCTTGGCGACGACCGGGATGGTCGCGATGAATGCTTCTCCCGCCGCGCCAAACGCCGCCGATAGCTTCGCGTGATCGATGTCCAGCTCCTGCGAATCCGCGCCCGCAAATTGCGCCGCCAGATCACGCAGGATGCTGCCGCTGCCAGCGCCGAGCGACGATCCGCCGACGCGGGCGCCCGTGCCGAAAACGGTTCCCCAGAAGCCGGTCCCGCCAGCGACCAGCCCGAGCGCCTTGGTGATTCCGACCATCATAGGGAGCTGGAACAAGGCCTCCGCGCCGACGTCCTGTATGTCGCTCTCGGAGAGGCCGGGCTTGTTCAGATAGAATTGCCCCCTATATTTTCCCTTCGGGATAACGACCATCAGATTACCGAACTCGTCGGGCGGGAAGGTCGCGCCTGGGGCGTGCTTCGAGATCATCTCCATTTTGCCGTGGATGGACCGAGGAAGCTGGGAGAGGAAATTCATCTCCACCTCCTCGAAGTCAGTCACATCGCCAGCGAACACTTTGAAGAACTCAGGCCGGTGTGGGAACTCCAATGGGTTGTCGCCGACCGCCGCCGTATAGACGTCGCCAACGAACTCGCCGACGTCCTCCCCGGCGCTGATAAAAGCATCCGGCACATCCTTGGTGATGAAGTCGCCGATCTGCTCCAGGGTGCCGCGCTGATCCGGCACATGCTTCTGGAACGGGTTATGCGGTTCCTTCTCGGGGACGTGCTTCAGGAACGGATTGGCGACCTGCTCGGCCATTACTTCGGCCCCC
>Ga0080013_1001110_pt1 | contig 36587 bp, 31 predicted proteins | sample ETNvirenome_6_85_FD_69236 | JGI IMG/M metagenome (GOLD analysis project Ga0080013, IMG submission 69236) | Marine viral communities from the Pacific Ocean - ETNP_6_85 (SPADES assembly) (version 2) | ecosystem: Environmental > Aquatic > Marine > Oceanic | place: Pacific Ocean | collected 2013-06-19
AAAAACGTGATGGGTAAGATCAAAGTACTCGACACACCATCCGGCAAGATTCTACAAGAATTGGTGAACGGCGGCGTGACAGTCGGCGTATCCTCTCGCGGAATGGGCTCTGTGCGTGAAGAGATGGGGAGAACCATCGTAGAAGATGACTTCCAGCTGATTTGTTTTGATATGGTTTCTGAGCCATCAACGCCAGGCGCGTTCATGATGAAGGAAGCCAAAGATCTTTCCGAGTCCAACATCATCACCAAAGCAGATAGAATTAATAGATTATTGAATGAGGTTCTCGACGATGAGTAAGTGGTCAAGTTTCGAACAAGATCAAGAGTATACTGAGGATTGGCGCCAATATCTTGAATCCCAAGAACTCGAAGAGGGTATTGGCGATACTTTAGAAAAAGGCCGTCAAAGGACTGCCGGCGCCTATGATTGGATTGCAAACTTCCTCTCAGGCACCCCCAAGGACAAAGATTACTCGCACTTAAACATGCCTACACCAGATAGCCCAACGGCAAAAGGTGCAGAACCTGAAGGCGAAGAAAGTGCCGAAGAGGATGCGGCCACAACTCAAAAGAAGCGCGAAGAGGAAGAAGCATGGAAACAACATCGCGGAGAGCCCGGCGCCGGCGAACAAAAACAAGCCCAAAAGGATCCTTCCCAGCAACACTCTGATCCGGATTTGGCATCGCATGATGCACAATACGACGCCGCGGCCAAACAGAAGGCCGACGGAGCACAAGAAGAAGAGCCCAAAGATAAAAAGAAGACGATCAGTCGCGATCCGGATAGCGCACTAAACGAATCCACAACCTATAATCGATGGAAAGTTTTATCAGGAATCAAAAAGAAGGTAATATGAAAAAGAACGATTTAAAGCAGCTTATTAAACCAATTGTAAAAGAATGTGTTCACGAAGCCCTTATAGAAGAGGGTCTTTTGTCCAATGTTGTGTCGGAAGTTGTGAAAGGCATGCATGCCGCACCGCTTGTGGAGGTTGTTCAAAAAACCAAGACTCCGGAGTTCAACACTGCCAGCAATAAAAGCAGTGAATCTCGCAAGAAAATTGCCGCCCATCGCAAAAAAATGTTGGAAGCTATTGGCTCAGATGCTTATAACGGGGTAGATTTGTTTGAGGGCACGTCGCCAATGACCAACAACGAGCCGCGACCCGGCACCGTCGATCTTGGAGCCCCTGGCGACTCGGGTGTCGATATTAGTTCTTTGGTCGGCAATGCAGCCGCCGTTTGGAAAGCAATGAAATGAAGGAGTTAGGATGGCCAAGAAACCAGTCAATGTATCAGTAAATTCAAATCAATGCCGCGGCAACCATGAGCGAATGATTCGAAGATTTATTAAAAAAACGAAGAAAGCAAAGATAACGGAACAAGTAAGAGATCGCAGGCATTACAAAAAACCGTCTTTGAAAAAGAAAGAAAAAAGAGAAAGAGCAGCCCGCCGCCGCCGGCGCGATGAACAAAAGAGGCTTAAAGCTAATCAAAATCGTGATAGAAGAAAAAAGTGACTATTTATAATGATAGTTAAAAATTAGGAGTTTTATAATGGCGAATAATGCTTGGAACATGAGAGTAGGCATAAATAATGTTGGTTCCTATCAAGTTAGCGGCAAGCCGTGGGCTAGCGGCAGTATCAATGCTCTTCACGGCCATCGCCCGGGCGGACACGAGATTCAGTTTCCGTACGTAGCAAAATGGTTTAAAGTAATTAATAATGATGAGACAAATATTTGCAAGGTAGCCTTTTCTGTTTCTGGTATGACGGGTTCAAGCAATTTTTTTACGGTTGATGCAGCAGACTTCGACGCGTTTGGCGCGGGAAACAGCGGTGTACTAGATTTGAAAGTGTCTTCCATATGGATTTCGGGCTCTACCGATGTTGATGTGGTCGCCGGCCTGACCAGCATTGAATCAATAAGCACGCGAACCGATGTTGGTGCGAACTGGTCAGGATCTTCAGGGGTAGGATAAGCCCATGGCAAAGTTTGGCTGGGCGTACGTAGACTGCGACGCGGGACATATAACCGGTTCGGGACCAACCGGATCGATACAGTTTGTAACCGGGGGCGATGGATATACCACGGGCTCCTATCATCTGATGTTCCATACGGCATCCTATGAGGCGCATGCCGCCAATAGCCTGATTCTTTCCGGAAACATGGTGATCACAGGCACCTTGAGCGCTAGCGCGCTTCACTATCGCGACATCACCCACATAGACGCCACAGGATCTACTTTCTTTGGTGACACTATTGACGACATTCATTCGCGCACAGGCAGCCTTGAAATCTGGTCAGGCACCACACCCATTTTGACATCAAGCACATATAGCCAGCAAACGTTTGTTAAAGGTTTCGGTGGTGGTTATTTCAATGTTACTAGCGCTCACCATACCGCTTCAACGTCGGACTATGTTTTAGGAATCAATGCAACCATCACGGCACCTACCAATATTTATGTGACAATCCCCAATCCTGCAATGTTCTCTGCTGGCGCAATTCTTGTGGTTAAAGACGAAGTGACAACCCCGCGCGGCCTTTCCAATATCACACTTACACGCTCGGTCGCCGATACGTATACATTTGACGGTGATGCATACTACATTCTTACTGGTACGATGCCGGCAATTAGTTTATATTCCAACGGTACTAACTGGTTCGTCTTCTAATTAAACTTAGGAGAACCGCAGAATGTCCTATAACAATATGTCGGGCACCGTTTTCATGCCCGCGGAGTTTTTGACACGCCCGGACACACTTGTCCCCACGATTCTTTCGGGAAACTTAGGCACATCTGATGCAGCAGGCGTTATAAATGTGCCCCGCGTCTCTAACGCCACCAATAATGCCATCCTTACAAACGTTGGCGGCGATGCTAATGCTCTCGTATGTGAAAGTAATCTTACTTTTGATGGAGACGCCTTAAACATCATAGGGAATCTTACGGCCTCAACGGGAGCATCCCTGCAGGGGCCCCTCCACATATCAGCCAGCACGGCTATGCGGGTCACAGGTTCTGCATATTTTAGCACATCTGTATCGGCATCGAGTTTTTATGGCGATGGCAGCCACTTGGTCAACGTTAGAGCAGATCACGTTGTGGCCGAGGGTCCTCAATATTCAATTCAATTTCATGATTCTGTCGACGGCGATCTTACTGGGTCGGCAACGTTTTTGTTTGAAGCGGATATTTTAAAACTTGGCGGAGGTCTCAAACTAAACCGTACCAGCATCACTTCAACCTATACTGCATCGGCCACCGATTATTATATTGGAATTGACTCAACGGGTGGTACGATTTCTCTCCAGCTTCCAAGTGCGGCAGCCCTGTCCGACGGACAAACATACGTTGTAAAGGACGAAGGCGGCACCGCCAACTCAAATAACATTACAATTGTTGCATCCGGCTCGCAAACTATCGATGGTCAAAATCAAGTAGTTTTGATGTCTCCTTACGCATCTCTCCAGCTTTATTGTGACGGGTCCAATAAATTCTTTATTTGCTGATTTTAAAGGCGCCTCAAGTTACTATTTAAGAGCAGGTGGACGCTGTAGGTCTCTGGCTTTTACGCTGGGCGGTGAATATTCGTGCATATAAGCCCACCTGCCAAAAAAAATAAAAACTAATAATATGGAGGGTTTTAATAAATGGCTTATAAATTTCAAATGTCCGATGCTATCCTGAGTGGTACCATCGCCCCGCAAAACGATAACTCTTTCGACCTTGGTGTCGAAGGCGCTGAGTGGAAAGATCTTCGTTTTGACGGCACAGCATACGCTGGCAATTATTCTGGTTCTGGTACTGTTTACGGTGCCGGCGCTGCTACGTTTAGTAGCACTCTTGCAGTCACTGGCGCAATGTCTTCAGCTGCTGCTATTACTGCTGGTACCTCATTCATCATCGGTTCCGCTGATCTCAACGAGACTGATATGGAAAAACTTGACGGTATCACTGATGGTACCGCCGCGGCCAACAAATGTCTGGTCGCTGACGGAAACGTCGATGTTGCGGGCCTTCGCAACCTAACCGCCACAGGCGCCGTCACAGCCGGCTCCTCATTCATCATTGGCTCTGCCGATCTGAATGAAACCGACTTGGAGAAGCTTGACGGTATCACTGATGGTTCAGTCGCCGCTAACAAGGCGGTTGTTGTTGACTCAAACAAAGACATCACCGGCCTTCGCCACGTGACTGCCACAGGTGGTATCACTGCCGGCGTATCGTTCATCATTGGCTCTGCCGATCTGAATGAAACCGACATGGAGAAGCTTGACGGTATCACTGATGGTACTGGCGCTGCTAACAAGTGCCTTGTCCTAGACGGCAGCCGCGACGTTGATACAATCAACGCTCTCGGTATCGCCAGCATGGCCAACAACTGGACCAACGCTGGTCGCACTGTCGCCGACATGGGTATTCTTACCACTGTCGACATTAACGGCGGTACGGCTGATGGTGTTGTGATCGGTGGCGCTTCGGCAGCCGCTGGTACTTTCACCACTTTGGTTGCAGGCGGAAACGTCGACCTTGGTGATGCCACAAGCGATACCATTACAGCTACTGGTCGCTTCGACTCGGACCTCGTCCCGTCAAGTGATTCCGCTCGCGACTTGGGTACCAGTGCACTTCAGTGGGCAGCGCTTCACTGTGATGCTGGTTATGTCGATGCTATGACTGTAAGTGGCCACTCTGCATTGCAGAGTGTCACCGCTACCTCATTCAGTGGCTCTTCCACACTTCAAGCTGTTGGTAACAGCTTCCTTGGTGGCAACCTTGCTGTCTCTGGTACTGTTAAGCTGGAGGGTGTTGCTGATACTGCCGCATCACTCGGCTCTGACTCTTTCTACTTCCTTGATACCGACGGTCTCATGAAGAGAGAGTCAATGGTTGATTATGCTGCTTCTGCTGCTGGCGACGGCCTCTCTGCGGCTTCGGGTGTCTTTGCGCTCGATCTTAACGAGTTGACCGCTGCTGCAGTTGACGTTGCTAACGATAGCATTGCTATTGTTGACGCCAATGATAGTAACGGCTCTAAGAAGGAAAGCATTGCTGACCTTGTTTCTGCTATGGCTGGTACCGGTCTTACCGCTACCAATGGTGTTCTTTCATCTGACGCGTCCCCGGCGCCGACGAACCACGGAGACTCCGCGGGCACTCTTGCCGAGGGTATGAACTTCAGTTCAGCCATCTTCAGTGCTGCTCGTATTTGGACGCTCCCAGCGTCCCCGGACGCAGGCGACACTGTTTCGGTCAAGGCGCCAGCTAACGCTAGCACCTACGAGCTTACCATTTTACGCGCTGGTTCCCAAACCATCGATGGTGAAACACAAGTTGTTATCATGTCTGATAGCGGCGCTGTTGAGTTCGTCTACCTTGGTGGAGACAAGTGGGCTATCAAGTAAGATAACCTTAAAGAAATTGAAAACTTTGTTTTCATTTCTTGGATGCCTCTCTTTTGGGAGGCATCCTTTTTTTTGTACTACTTAAAAGAGAACAAAGGAGAATAGGTGGTATGGCATATAATGTCTTAAAGGGAACAGTTGAAGGATCTGTGGATCAGCATGCAGATCAGGAGATTGGAGGCATAAAAGTTTTTAAAAACACAATTAGCGCTAGTGTCTTTTATGATACGGACGCACAGAGCCCATGCGCAACCATGAAAGACGTCGCAATTACTGAAGTCAAAGGCGGCCGCCCCACTTCGGTGCTAACATATATGGGCGATAAAACGGCCGTCGCCAATCGTAATTTGTTGTTTGACGGAGACACGCTACATGTTAAAAACATCGCCGCAAATACAATCGGTGGGGACGCTAGCGGTCTTGTCCGGGTTCCATCAGATCGCTTTATTGGGCCGATCGGCGCAGACTTCGTTAATCACGGAGTTGGTTTGCAAAATGTTAGAAATCAATTGCAGGTAAAAGTAGGAAATGGGATGATTGTTGACGATGAGGGCTTAAGTGTTTCAGTGGGTCTTTGCGGTGCCATCTCTATTAATTCCAACGTGCTGTGCGTGGATCCGGCCAAGAGCGATCCGATTAATGCCCAAGGTCAAAATTTGAGTGATGATGATCTGCTGTTGGTTGCGGATACTTCTTTGGGCGACGTCCGACATACCACACTAATAAATTTTTACGAAAATCACATTAAAACTAAAATCCCCACCTCGGCTGGCAGCCCGGGCCATATTCAGCTAAAAGCAAATAATGGATTTGTGTCCACTCCAAAACTATCTTTTGATGCCGCCAAGAGTGCCCTAGTGGTGGAGGGCACAACCTCAACAGTAAACTTGAATATTGAAAAAGCTTTAAATTCTAATGGCGCGGTGAGTTATAATATAAAAACAACCAAAGACGCAAGCTACGAAGTACAAGCTTCTGATTACACTATTCTATGCAATTCTTTTGAAAATCCTGTATCAGTAATCCTTCCGCCGGCCTGCAATAATAAAGGCCGGGTGATCATTGTGAAGAAAACAAACACAGATAAGTATAACTTAAAATCCCACCCGGTGACGTTGATGGTAAGCGAGGGAACCATAGACCTAACCGACATTTTAACAATAAAAATGAACTATTCATCCAGAACGGTGCAGTCAGACGGAACGAATTGGTGGATAATTGGGACAAAGGGTACTTAATAAACGGCCTTTACCTCAAAATAACACTATTTATTTTGAATTACTATCATTTAGGAGTTATTTATGTCTGATATGCTTTCTGAGGCCATTGTTGATGCAAAGGCACTGCGCGCGACCGCATTAAAAAATGCCGAGAATATTGTTATAGAAAAGTATTCTACCGAAGTTAAGAAAACCTTGGAGACAATCCTGGAACAAGAAGAAGGTGTGCTAGCTCCCGATTTGGAAGGGGCCCCACTCGACGACGCGCCACTACCTGAGCCCGATTTCGACGCGCCGGAGGACACATTCGGCGAACCAGAAGCTGAAGAGGAAATTGTCGAAGGTGACGATATTCCCCTGGCTGCCACTATCGGGCTATCAGACATGACCGGTACAAACTTGAGCGATGTACCCTCAGAGGGCACAGAAACTGAAGTCACCATCGATCTTGGCGCTCTCCAAGAAGCAGTGAAAGCGCTTGGCGACGATTTAGATGAGGAAATCGAAATTACCGAAGAAGACATTGTTGATATTCTTTCGGAAGACGACGAAGAACTTGAAGAAGCTGCAGACGGCGGCCCAGTTGCCGATGCCGCTTACACTGATGCGGAAGACGAAGATGACACCGCCCTTAAAACATCGGCGGCTACCAATCAGGATGCCACGTCCGGATATGGCGGAACTGACGAAAGCCTCGATTCTCTCGTAGATTCCATCCTCGAAAAACTTACCGTCGATATGGGCGCAGAATTGTCCGGCTGGGCCGGCCGCCCCACATCACAACTCAAGCACGAGCAAGAAAGGGCGTTAGCCGGTGCTCAGACCGATGATGTAAAAGAAGATTTAGAAGATTTGAACAAAGCTCAAGAAGAGTTGGTTGCAGAAAATAATCAACTCAAAGAGCACAATGAACAATATAAGCAAGCATTTAATGAGCTAAGGGGGAATTTACAAGAAGTGAATCTTTCCAATGCTCGCTTGCTTTATACGAACCGAGTATTGAGAAATACCTCCCTAAATGAGCGGCAAAAAGATAAAATTGCCGAAGCTATTTCCAGCGCTGGTTCAGTAGCAGAAGCAAGAACGATCTATGAAACGCTTCAAAGCACAGTGGAGGCCGCTCCAAGGAAAAGCCCACAATCACTGAGCGAGGCAATTGGTCGTCGGTCTACTGTGTTACGGGCTACTCGTCAAGAGGTGCCTTCAAATGATCCGTTTCAGGATCGTATGAAAAGATTAGCTGGAATAAAATAATCATATAAAAGTATAAAGGAGGTGATTTTAAAATGTCTAGTATTATCGAAAGATTGACCGAAGGAGTTGTCAATCGTGATATGCGCGCAGAGGGTCACGCTCTGTTGTCTAAGTGGGAGAAGACTGGTCTTCTCGAAGGTATGACAACAGATGCTACCCGTCAAAATATGGCGCGCCTGCTTGAAAACCAAGCAAAGGAGCTACTTCGTGAGAGTAGCACCATGGCCGGTGGTGATGTAGAGGGCTTCGCAGCCGTCGCATTCCCCATCGTCCGCCGCGTGTTCGCTGGCCTCATAGCCAATGAACTCGTTTCAGTTCAGCCGATGAGTCTACCTAGTGGTCTTATCTTCTTCATGGATTTCACTGTTTCAACCAATGGTGCGGGTCTCCCGCGTCTCGGTTATGGTGATCCTCTTGGAGACGAGGAGTCGCTTTATGGTGGTGGTCGTGTTGCGAAGGGCATCGTCAGTGGTGCGTTGATAGGTACAACGAACGCTGAAGAAGGTCCGTACAACATGAACAACGGCTATTCCTCACCGACCGGCTCGGGCATCCTAACGATGGCGTTCATCACGGCAAGTACATATAGTTCTTCCGCTGGTGATGTTCCGAAGCTTTGCGAGTATGACCCCGAGCTTGAGTCGCAGTCTGGAACTGCCACTGTCGCCGTTGCTTCTATCTTGCTCAGCGATCTCGCGAACTTCGATTCGGGTGATAACCGAAACCTTTCCGCAATCGTACTTTCCGGTGCTTCCGGACATGGCGGTATGGGAAGGCTTGGTAACTCTGGCTCAACGGCTATTAATGGCGTACAGCTTAAGCGCTTGACTCGCATCACCGGTTCTGGTGCTCAGACTCATGCTCTTATTGTTATTGCGTCTTATGATGGTTCAGCCACCGCCCTACAATTGGCAGAGGTTCTTACTGGTTCCTCGCATGCTGCAGCCGGCGCCGATTATCCGGCGACTGTGGTGTCGGCATCTTGGCCCATTAATGATGATTTCATCACTGGTGGCGCTCTTGGCTCAGTGATCGGTGACGATCCGTGGGGCCTTGAGAACAACCAGAGCATCCCCGAGATCGACATCAAAGTCGATTCCGTGGCTGTGACGGCTGTCACCAAGAAGCTCAAGGCTAAGTGGACACCGGAGTTGGGTCAAGACCTCAACGCCTACCACAACCTTGATGCCGAAGTTGAGCTTACTTCAATTCTCTCTGAGCAGATTGCTCTTGAGATTGATCGCGAGATCCTTGAAGACCTCATCCGCGGTGCAAAGGCTGGTACCTACTTCTGGTCCCGCTCACCGGGTCTGTTTGTGAATCGTACGACTGGCGCCGAAATTGGCTCCACGACTAAGGCTCCGGACTTCACCGGTACAGTCAGTGAATGGTATGAGACTCTTGTTGAGACCATTAATGATGTGTCTGCGCAAATCCATCGTAAGACTCTACGTGGTGGTGCTAACTTTATCGTCTGCGGACCTGAAGTTGCAAACATCCTTGAGTTCACCGCTGGGTTCCGCGCTTCCGTCACTGCTGATGATGAGCGTGGCTCTGTTGGTGCTGTTAAGGTCGGCGCGCTTACGAAGAAGTTCGACGTCTATGTCGATCCTTACTTCCTGCGCAATGTCGTCCTCGTCGGCCGTCGCGGCTCCTCTTTCCTTGAAAGCGGATACGTGTACGCACCGTACGTGCCACTACAGACCACACCTACTATCTTTGGCCCCGAAGACTTCGTGCCCCGTAAGGGCGTGATGACTCGCTATGCCAAGAAGATGGTGCGTCCCGATATGTACGGCCTCGTTGTCGTCCGCGGGCTCTTAGGCGAGTCTGGTAGTACCTGATAATAATCAGGTTTAACGACCACCAAAAACCCCCCTGGTTTCAGGGGGGTTTTTTGTTTTTTAAAGAAAAGTTAAAATTGTTGATTTGTCAAATTTTTTCCCTGGTAAATTTTTGAGATTTCCGTTTTTGTAATGTAGGAAACTACTTATTAGGTACCTTATACATACAAACAAGGAGATTATAACATGGGTAAGAAATGGAAACGCTTATTGATCGCAAGAAGGGCCGCGGCAGCAACCCCCGTGGAGGAAGTGGCAGAGGCGCCAGCCCCCAAGGCGGTAGAAAAGAAGGTTGATGTAGTCACACCCGCTCCCAAGACCGTTACAAAAACCAAGACGAGGGCCGTTAAAAAGGCCACCAAAACTAAGACCACAACTTCCCACAACTCATAAATAAACCATTCTTGAGTGGCGAGTTTTGTGGTTGTGTTTACTATTTATGGAGTAGGAGCCTTTATGTATGCCGACCAATCTTAGCCCCAAATCACAAACAAACACAGTGGTCCTCACGTCCACAGGCAGCACAGATCTAGTATCAACAGGCCTGCCGTTTGGAATGTACACCGGCTCGGCCATGTTCCTCAGTGGCGCTTCCTCCCAAGTTGCATACGTCTATAAAAAGCTCGGTGGCGATGTCGTTGACATCGAACTTACACCTTCGAATGTATACGCGGCGTATGAAGAGGCGGTCTTAGAGTATTCCTACATAGTTAACCTGCACCAAGGGAAGAACGTTCTTTCTAGTGTCCTAGGGAACACCACAGGAACGTTTGACCACCTAGGGGACTTGACTGATGGCCCCAGCTCGGTTAACCTGCGTTATCCTCGCTTTCAAGCAGCCTATTCAAGAAAAGTGGGGGATACAATGATTTCTGTCGGCGGCCTAGGCGGCGCACTCCCTCAATATTCAGCGTCCTTTCAGCCGAAGTCAAAACGACAAGATTATGATCTCCAGGAGATTATAGAAACAGCCTCTTCCAGCGGAGTTGATGACGGCGGGAACGCCGTGCCCTTTTCAGGGAAAGTGGGCACCAAAAGGGTTATCATTACCCACGTCTTTTATAAGACCCCTCGTGCCATGTGGAGATTTTACGGATATTACGGCGGTATTGGGGTTGTGGGGAACATGAACACTTATGGTCAATTCGCCGATGACTCGACATTTGAGCTTATTCCGACGTGGCAAAACAAAATGCAAGCAGTTATGTACGAAGATTCGCTATGGACGCGGACATCGCACTTTTCTTATGAAATTATTAATAACAAGCTTAGATTATATCCGGATCCTGGTTATTGGGACTTTTCCGATCTCAATCGCATATGGGTTAAGTTTTATGTTGATGACCAGAATGCATGGGAAACTAATCCTGACTTTACTGATGGCACACAGGGCATAAATAACCTTAATACGCTGCCTTTCGATAACTTGCCGTATGAAAACATCAATTCAATGGGTAAGCAGTGGATCCGCAAATATTCCTTAGCCTTGTGCAAAGAGATGCTGGGGCAGATTCGAGGCAAGTTTACGACCATTCCGATTCCAGGCGAAAGTGTGACTTTAAATCATTCTGAATTGCTTTCTCAAGCAAAAGAAGAACAACAATCTCTAAAAGACAAGCTGCATGAAATGCTCAAAGAGGTTGAATACAAGGAGCTTGTTAAGTACGATGCCGAAACATCAGATGCAGTAGCAACTACATTTAAGGGATCGCCTTTGCCGATTTTTGTGGGGTGATAAGTAATGTCTGATGAATGGAACCGGCCTACAAATCCACCACCTCCGCTATTTTTAGGAAAGAAAGAGCGTGACCTGGTCAAACAGGTTAATGACGAACTAATTGAAAAAGTCATTGGTCAACAGATCCTCTATTATCCTATAGACATGGAAACAACCGATTTTCACGATCTTTACGGCGAAGCCATAGAGAAGACGTACCTGGCCCCCATCCGGATATATGCTTTGGTGGAATTTACCGACTATTCAACGGAATACATGGAGAGTGCCGGAATTGACAAAACGTGGGAGATAAATGTTCATTTTCACGAAAGGCGCCTCCAAGAAGATCAGAATATGTATGTGCGAGAGGGCGATTTTGTTCTATATGGTAGTTATTATTACGAGATCGTTAAATTGGTCGAATCTCGCAAGCTTTTTGGCCAAGTCGATTATGGGTTTGAAATTTCTGCAAGATGCAGAAGAGCAAGAAAGGGACTTTTTGATGCTACCTGATGATTTTAGCTTTGCAATGCTGCCACCTGGCACTAAATCTGGCACCCTTAAGGAATTAGGGATGCTGGCCTCCACTATCGAGACTATCGATTACGCTCTTGTTTCGTGGGTTAAGGAAGATCTCGATTTAAGCGCAAAAACAAACAAAGGTCCACTCAGGGTGCCGGTTTTGTGGCAGGCCCCAGAGAGATCATACCAAATTAAAAACGAAAAAGACCTCAGAGACGACTCCGGCGCCCTTAAACTGCCCCTGATCAGTATCGAAAGAACAAATATTGCAAAAGATCCAGCGAAAAAGGGAGCATTCCAGGCTCAGTTGTTCTCGGATAAATATGATGGCCGTAGCGGCCGAGTGGTTTTAGCCAAGCGCATTAAACAAGACAAAACGCGTAATTTTGCAGTAGCGACCGGCACACGCACAAACAGTGGTGGAAAACCACAACAATATTTTCCACGCACTAATAAAAAAATTGTAATTCAATCTCTTTCAATCCCAATTCCTGTGTATGTCAATATTGACTATAAGATTGTCATTAAAACCGAATATCAACAACAGATGAATGAGTTGATGACGCCGTTTATTGCACGCACGGGCCAAATCAACTCATTTGTCATGAGAAGGAACGGTCACCTTTACGAGGCGTTTATCGAACAAAATTTTACCCACAACAATAATGTCGCGAGCTTAGGCGAGGACACACGTATATTCAGCACTGACATTACTATTAGAGTTCTGGGGTACCTTATTGGAGAGGGGGAAAATGATGATAGACCTATTGTGCGCATTGATGAAAACATTGTTGAAGTAACGTATCCCACTGAACAGGCGGTGTTCCCAGGAGACACCACTTTTACAGCCTCGACCCTCAAAGTTCTCTTTGGGGACGATTCTATTGAAGACGAGGATAGGCAAGATTCGTTTGATGCCAGCGATTATGTACGTTCAAGTTAGCTCTAAAGAGCGCTTCCTGAGTTGAAAAGCTTATTATAGGTTTTCCTCATGAACAGAAATGCATATTCTACGTTTACTTCAGGACTTTTAGCGCCTTTTGAAATTAAAAATACTATTTAAGTTTGATGGCAAAAACGATCTACGTCATTTGTTTTAAGAAGGAAGGGAATTAATAATGTCAGTAAAAGATTTTAAGTTCGTGTCTCCGGGGGTTTTTATTAACGAGATTGATAACTCGTTTATACCCAAATCGGCAGACACAATCGGACCAGTTGTTATTGGTCGCGCTCAGCGCGGGATATCCATGCAACCGGTAAAAGTTCAATCATATTCAGAGTTTGTTGAAGTGTTTGGCGATACGGTTCCGGGTGATGCCGGCGGCGATGTATACCGCGATTCTGTGGATCTTCAGTCCCCCATGTACGGTACATATGCAGCAAAGGCGTTCTTAAGATCAAACGTGGCGCCACTTACATATATTCGTTTGCTTGGACACGATTCCGATTCCGCCGATTCCACAGCCGGCTCTAAGGCCGGCTGGAAGACGGATAGCTTCCTTGGCACCACAAACAGCGGCGGTGGAACGTTCGGCCTCTGGGTTGCACCTTCTGGCTCGAATACCGTACTGAGCGCACACGAGGGCGCCTGGGCATTTACTGGCAGTAACGCGTTCCAATTAGCTGCAGTCTTTTACAATGATAATGGCGGAATGGCTCTCGCAGGTAATACGTGGGGCCACGCCACCGGATCAGCGGCACCAAACGTCACTGACACAAAATCAAACGCAATGATCCTCTCCGATGCAAACGGCACCTTCACCGCACAAATCAGCGGCAGCACGGGCGCCACTGAAAAGATCACCTTTTCGATGAATGATAATTCGGAAGATTATATCCGTCGGAAGTTCAGCACTAACCCAATGTTGCGCCGCGCCGGCGATTTTTACACCAACGAGAAGGATTGGTGGCTTGGCGAGACTTTTGATCAAGAGATCAGAGATGCCGGCCTTAACTCTGGCCAGCTTGTGGGTGTCATCTTGGGCATTCAGCTTCAGGGCGGATCTGATAGTGAGGGACCTGGCAACATGTATGGCCAAGCAGCCCGCGAAGCGGTTGCGGGCTGGTTCATCGCTCAGAACGCCGGCGCCCCAACCGATTATGAAGCAGAGAACATGCAAAAGTTGTTCCGTCTGCATGGCCGCGGCCACGGCGAATGGCTGATGAAGCACTGTAAAGTTTCAATTGAAAAAATTCGTCCGTCGAGCACAACCACCAGCGAGTACGGCACATTTTCGGTGGTAATCAGAAGCATTAGCGACTCTGATAACGCTGTTCAAGTTATGGAGAGGTTTGACAATCTAAATCTTAATCCTAATTCTCCAAATTATATTGGTTCCCAAATTGGTACTGAATATTATAGTTGGAGTGAAACCGACCGAAAGTTGATTTTAGAGGGCGATGGGCACCCTAACCGCTCTAAATTTATTCGTGTTGAGCTTTCTGATGTTGTCCGCGGAGGTGCACTGGAAAAAGCTACCTCGTTGCCCTTTGGCTATTACGCGCCTCCGAAGTTCTCGACCACGACACTCCGCGTATCGGTCACCGGCTCTCGCTCCGGAAATGACAGCAAATATATTATTGCTGGTAGTCAGTTGCCTGATTTTGCTGGTAACGCCAGCGTCGACGCCATATCCTCATCTCAGGTACAGGCCGCCCCCGGCTTCGGTAGCGCATCGTTTGCGTTCCCGGAGGTAAGGTTGCGCAATTCAGCATCTGACGGCGGCCTTGTTAACTATCGCGATGCCTACTTTGGATTTCAGAATACCAGATCCAGCGGCAGCACTGTTGCCATGCCGGCTATTTGGCAGACCAACAGGCTTTGGTCGCAAACCGTAGGTGATGATCCCACCACTTCGACTGGCACTGGAATAGATGGGTTTAGCACTATCTTTTCCCTCGACGATATTCTTACGGGAAGCAGCACCACGGGGTTCTTCTATCGGTCGGGTTCTCACAAGAACGGCCTTTCCGTAAGCGGACAGACAGGCAGCGCGTCTACCTACAAGACGCTGTTGGATCTTGGCGTTGATCGCTTTACTGCTCCATTCTGGGGAGCAAGTGATGGACTAAACATCCGTGTTCCGGATCCCATGTACAATGCTGCAATGAGCGAGTTATCTGACAATGACAATAGCTATATTTACTACACATGGCGCCGCGCAATTGATTCGATTGCCGATCCTGAGTTTGTTAACATGAATCTCTTGGCCGCGCCCGGCTTGGGTTTAAACTCTTTGACTGCTCATATGATCAACACTTGTGAAAATCGTGCTGATGCTATGGCTCTCATAGACCTGGAGGATGCTTATAAGCCCCGCGCGGAAGGAAAGACGGGGATCACCAAAGAGTCCGATAGAGTTACTTACAACCCAACTCAACTTTCTAACAATCTTCGCGATCGTCGCATCGACTCGAGTTATGGCTGTACATTCTATCCGTGGGTTCAAACCCGTGATGAAAACACAGGTCAACTTGTTTGGATTCCGCCTACGGTAGCCATGATGGGCGTTCTGGCAAGTTCCGAGCGCAAGTCAAAGATTTGGTTCGCTCCCGCGGGCTTTAACCGCGGCGGATTGAGTGATGGCGCCGCAGGTATTCCGATTACGCAAGTCACCACTCGACTTTCATCGAGGGACCGCGACACGCTGTACAACGCGCGTATTAATCCGATTGCTTCATTCCCCTCCACCGGAATTGTGGTCTTCGGACAGAAAACGCTTCAAGAGCGTCAATCCGCCCTTGATAGAATTAACGTTAGAAGGTTGGTCATCTACCTTAAGAAGCAGATTTCCATCCTATCCACCCAGATTCTGTTTGAGCAAAATGTTCAAGCAACTTGGAATCGATTCAAGGGACTCATCGATCCGTTCTTGGCGAACGTGACTACCGAGTATGGTATCACAGATTATCGCCTGATCCTTGATGAATCTACCACCACGGCCGACCTCATTGATCAGAACATTATGTATGCCAAGATCATGATCAAGCCAGCCCGCGCCATCGAATTCATTGCGATTGACTTCGTAATTGCTTCAACCGGCGCATCTTTTGATGATTAATAATAGATAGATACTAATTAAAAGTAAGACACAAAAAGGAGTACTTAACAAATGCCATTCTGGTCAACAAATTTTTCCGAGCAAGGAGCCGAATACAAGGATCCAAAAAGAAAGTTTAGATTTCAAGTGCAGTTTCAGGGAATCAGCGCACAAATCGGAGGCGCCGCCGCTTGGTACGCCAAGACCGTAACAAAGCCGGCCTTCTCGATTGCCTCCGCAGAGCACAAATACCTTAACCACACGTTCTTTTATCCAGGATCTGTTACGTGGCAAGATGTTTCGCTAACGTTGGTCGACCCGGTCGAGCCCGACATGGCAGCAACGCTTTCAGACATTGTTCAACTTTCTGGATATAAGCCGCCCGTTACTTCGACTGAAGAAGGTAGCCTATCCACGATGTCCAAGGCCAAGGCCGCCGGCGCTCTGGGCGCAGTAACAATTGCCCAGCTGGATGCCAACGGCGCCCCCCTCGAAACCTGGACGCTTATGAACGCGTTTATCACCGAGCTTAAGTACGGCGACCTGGCTTACGGCGATGATGAATTAACTGAAATGTCGCTCACTCTTAAGTATGATTGGGCTACGGTAAGTACGTCCGGCGGATCAGTAGCAGTTGGCGGCAACCAGGGATCCGAATTCTTTTCTATCAGCAGCTAACGACAATTTTTAAATAGAGGTGTATATTGTCTAGAAACAAAAACCGCGTTGGGAGCAACAAAACCGCAGGAAGTGCCCCACCGCAACATGTCATGCAAAATCATGATGGAGGAGGTCTTTCCTTCGTAATGCCGACAGAATTTGTCGATCTACCTTCAATGGGAAAGTTTTATCCCGAAGGTCATCCCCTGCACGCACAAGACAGCATTGAAATAAAGCAAATGACTGCGAAAGAAGAAGATATTCTCACGTCGCGCTCATTGCTTAAAAAGGGTGTTGCACTAGACCGCGTCATCGAAAGCGTGATCATGAACAAGAGTGTGAATCCAAGCGATCTCCTCATTGGCGATCGAAACGCGATTATTGTTGCAACCCGAGTTTCCGGCTATGGAAACGAGTATGCAACCAACGTCACGTGTCCAAATTGTGCACATACACAGAAGTATGAATTTGATTTGAATGAAAGTACTATCTATCATGGCGAGAATGCTCAGGATTTGCAGATCACCGACCATGGCGACGGCACATTTTCGACCGTACTGCCACGCAGCAACTTTGATGTTAGATTTCGACTGCTGACCGGTCGCGACGAGAAAACCCTATCACAACAGGCCGAAAGTGGAAGAAAGTCCCGAGGCCTTGAAAAGAACATTACAACACAATTAAAGAATATGATTGTATCTATTAATAACGAAGACAATAGACAAGTGATTGGTCAGGGGATTGAACTCCTGCCTTCTTTGGATGCTCGCCATTTGCGCACGGCCTACAAATTAGCCGCGCCAAACATCGATCTGTCACAATATTTTGAGTGCGAAGAGTGCGGTCACGAAGAGACCATGGAGGTGCCGCTTACAGCGGACTTTTTTTGGCCTGACCGATGATTACATGCACAATGTGTATGAACAATTCTTTTTCTTAAAATATTCAGGCGGATGGAGCTTTTCCGAATCTTATAATTTGCCGGTGGGCCTCCGCACCTGGTTCGTGGAACGCCTTATTCAACAGATAGAGACTGAAAACGAAGCGGCCACCCAAGCCTCCAAGGGCGGCGGGAAGGCTCAAGCTTTAAGTGCCCACAACCAGCCCCCCACCCCGGCCACATTTTCAAAGAAATACTAATCAAATTCACTAAATAGTCTTTTTCGATAGCAAACTATTTATTTTTGAATATAAGAGGTTTTTTTGTGCCGACAAGAGAAGAAGAACAACAGAGGCTAATAGCCCTCGCTAAAGAGTACAATGCCGAACGCGGCCGCACTGTAGAGATAGAAGATGATATCCTCATCGCACTGGGCGAGCAAATCGACAGACAGCAGTCGCGTTTCGAGAACCTCAAAGCCCAAGGAAAAGCCTTGGAGACCCAACTTGGCGTGTACGAAAAACTTTCGGCTTCAGACGATAAGCGAGTTTTGCTGGCTCAAACTTCTCGAGATCTAGCCAAGAACAAGCTGGATATCGCAAAACAACTCCTTGTCGCTGGTACCGACGATATCAAAGACCGCGAAGAGGCTTACAATATCGCAGTGAAAGATCTAGAGACAGCTGAAAAGAAACTTGAGGTTACCAAGGGCACAACTGACGCAATAAAACAAGGGACTGCTGCAGCCCAACAGCTGGGCACCGCAATGGCTTCCGCTTTTGGCCAGTATGGTGAGCACCCGTTCTTTAATGCTAAAACTATAGGCAATCTTATTAAAGTAGGCCGCGGCCTGTACGACAAGAGTCTCAAGCCTCTTAACACTCTTATCGGTTCAATGGCCGGCGGATCGTTGGTGGCACTGACCAATTCCTTCTTCAATCTCATTTTTGAGTTGGACCAAACCCAGCGCTCCTTCATTCGTGCGACCGGCGCAGGCGAAGAATATGCCGACAGCATAAAGGAAGTTTATGAAGAAACGCGCGTTCTTGGCGTGGATATGAAAGAAGCCGCGGCCAGTATGCAAGCGCTTTATACAACTTATACTGATTTTACCATGCTAAGCAAGGCTCAGCGAGATGAATTAGTTACAACAGGCGCCACTCTGGCAGAACAGGGTGTTGCTAACGAAGATTTTGCAAGGAGTATGCAATTGCAGACAAAGATACTTGGCGAAAGCGTGTCATCTGCCAGGGCCAATTCGCTCGAATTGGCTGACCTCGCGCGCATCATTGGCGTAACCCCGCAGCAGATGGGTAGAGATTTTGCAGAGGCCGGCGCAGGGATTGCAAAGTTAGGCACCCATGGCGTACGGGCCTTTAAGGATCTTGCAATTGTTTCCAAGTCAACGGGCCTTGAAATAAGCAAGCTCTTGGCAATTACAGATAAGTTCGACACATTCGAAGGCGCCGCCACACAAGCAGGCAAACTTAACGCAGCATTGGGCGGCAACTTCGTTAATGCGATGGATCTGATGACGGCCACAGATCCGGTCGAGCGCTTCAGCATGATTCGAGATGCGATATTAGATACGGGCCTGACTTTCGACGATATGTCCTATTACCAGAGGGTTTTCTACAAGGACGCTCTCGGCCTTAATGATGTAAGCGATCTCGCGCTAATGCTTTCTGGAGACATGAGTACCCTGGCCGGCGCCACTCAGAAAACCTCCGCGGAATATAAAACGGCGGCAGAAGAAGCTAAAAGAGTCCAGAGCATTACTGAACAATTTAAGGCCGCCATGGTGGATTTGATTCCTGTGGCTAGCGACCTTTTAACAGAATTTCGTGACTACACAAAGACGTTGACGGAAGGTAGTCCTGCCCGCAAAGAGCTACAATCCTTCATCGGTAACTTGGGGACTGCCCTAAAATGGGTAGCCCGGGCCATGATACTCGTCGCTAAAAATTGGAAAATTGCCGCGTACACCTTGGGCGGCGTCTGGATCGCCGCGGCGCTGCTCAAGTGGTGGGCGCTTAGGAAGTTTTTAGAGGATTTCATGGGAAAAACCATTCTTAAGCTGTCTGAAGGCGCCGGATCGGCCCTTGAAAAGCTCGGCGAAAGCGGTGGCGAGGCCATCGATGATGTGGGTAAAGCCGCTACTAAAAATGCTGTAGGAATTGGTGCCCTGTCTCTATCAATTGTCGCAATTGGCGCCGCAGTCGCAGGGGCTGCCTTGGGGCTTGCAGAGCTTGTAAAAGCTTTCGGCGCCGCCGGCGATAATGCCGGTCCGGCAGTGTTATCCATCAACATGCTCCTTGGTGCCTTCATCGGGATGATGGCGTTACTTATTCCCTTGGCGCCAGTTGCCGGCGCAGCCGGCACGGCGTTGATGCCGTTAGCGGCCGTGATTCTCGCGATCGGCGCTGCAGTCGGCATAGCTGCCGCCGGCATCGGACTAATGGCCTACGGACTAACAGAGATGTTTAAAGCAATGGACGTGCCTAAAATGTTGGCCTTCACTGCGTTTGTGGCGGTGGCAGGCACAATTGGCCTCTTGCTTATACCAGCCGCCCTGGGTCTGTCCATGTTTACAGGGGCGATGTTTGCCTTTGGCCTACAACTAAGACTCTTCCCAACTGATGAATTAGCGCCAATGACGGCATTTTTGGCCTCGCTCGGCCTTGCCGGCGCCGTGGCCACCGATCTACACAAAGTTGCATTAGCAATTGGAGAAATTAACAACAAGTTAAGAGAAATGCCAAAAGAAAATCACGCAGAGTTCACCACCACCATGCATGCGGTCACCACGGCTGCAGTTGCGGCCACGACTGCTCAAGCGGCCGCTCGCACCCAGGTCTCGTCCCCTGCCGCCAGCACACCAGCCAACGAGCGCCCATATGCAGTCAAGGTGGAACTGACGCTTGATGGAGACATAATAAGTGAAAAGCAGCTGACGTTTCTCGCCGGCAGATTAATGGAAGGAGCAATAGGATAACAATGGCCGACCCCGACAAGATAGTCTTCCCATCCAAGGGATATTTTAATTCAACACGATTTAAAGCCACCAAGACGCCTTTCTCGGATGGAAGCAATGCCCTTGCCGGCAACGCGGTCCAAGTTATTTCTTTTCGTCATGAAGCTTCTGGTAACTCAGTGTACTTTAAAGCGTTTATTATTGCCTTCAATGAGTCTTATTCGAGCGATTGGGTGTCAGAAACGGTATTTGGCCGAGCCGACCCAATTCAACATTTTAAGCAAACCAGCCGTCGAATGTCGATAGGGTTTAAGATTCCTGCCGCCACCGAAAGTGAAGCGTATGATAATCTATCGAGAGTTCAACAACTTATCCAATACCTATATCCCAACTATGCCACGACCGACAACACACAGACTCTCTCGCAAAACCCATTTGTGCGATTAAAAGTCATGAATCTTGCCCAAAAAAACGAGCCACCCCCCGACGAGGCCAAAGGCAAGTCAGACGGCATGTACTTCAAAGAATATAAATCTACAGCGGATCCGGCAAAAGGTGTATTAGGCACCATTACTAGCTTGAATGTGGCGCATAATCTGGAAGCTGCTGAGATAGGCGTCTTGGAGATCGGAGCAAACACGATTCTTTCAAAAATGATCGAAGTAAATCTAGATTTCACCGTTATTCACGAAAGCCATCTTGGATGGAACGAAAGCAATGAGTTTGCAACTCCGAGCTTCCCATATGGAGCAATAACTTCTGAAACCCCAGGAGGCCCGGGCACCGCCCCCCCAGACGATGCCAAGGATGCCAATGAGACACCCGAAGAGCGTGACAAGCGCATGCAAGACGAAGAGCGCGCACGCCAGCGCTATGGCACTATGGGCGGCAAAGCGCGACTGAAGAAGGATTTGAAGTATCTTGTCAAAATGGCGGAAAAGGACCCGGACAGCCTCACAAAAGGCCAACAGGCCAACGTTGATTACTTGTTGTCCACCACTCAGGGCGCCGGCGTGTTGTTTGAGAGCTTGGAGCAGTGGAAAGGAGACCCCGATGAAGCCCCCCCGACAAGAAAGGATTTCAAGGAAGCTGCCGACTACCTCTACGGCGAATTCATCAAATGATAATAAGGAAATGAAAAATGGCTAGCAGATATAGCGGAGAAGAGATTCTCGATAATGATTCTGAGTTTTATAGTTTTTTGCGAAAAATGAGACAAAACCAGAAGAACATAAGACAATACGGAACACAGATTTTACACAACCCCAACACAGTCCAGCGCATGGTGCTTTCCAAGGATAGCTATATTTGGTCCGTGGGGGATCATTTCTACAATTTAGCTGCCAAATATTATGGCGATCCAACCTACTGGTGGGTGATCGCCTGGTATAATGGATATCCAACGGAAGCTGACATCTCGCCCGGCGCAATAATCGATGTGCCCATTAATTTGGAAGAAGCCCTTAAGGCCTTGGGATTATAAACCATGGCTGACGAGAACGAGTGCCTTCTTAAACAAGACTGGTCGTCAGCCTCCAAGGCTGTTCAAGATTGGTGGAAGAATAATTGCGGGAAGGTCGCGGATGCCGCGCTACAACTGGCCGGTCATCCAGATGCCGGCCAGGACTTCGCGGGGATCGTGGATATTTTGCACTGGCAAACAACCCCGAGCAGTGATGCGCAAGATGGCGTCAATACCCGCCCGGGCGACATCAAAGATCGTGCCGGGTGGGGCTACGCGGGCATTTTGAGCAACGACCCGGCCATGCACAAGATTCTCGACTTCGGCGCGCAACTGAACCCCGAGCAGAGCGAAGCCTTCAACGCCTCCGCGGCGGAGGGGCTTGGTGTTCCCGCCGCCAAAATGATTGCCGCTGATCAGAAATCCTTAAGGGCCAACCTGGAAGCTTCCAAGGATATCAAACAAATCCTTAGCTACGCCGACAATATGGAGGTTGCCGCCAAGCTCGCTATACCTCGCGTTAAGGTGGTCAAAGATCTCGCCAAAATGCTTCCTTCGCAATATAAACAATATGCCGACGCGAACCCGGAAAGCCTGGCCAACATAGGCTGGACCGACTGGTACCAGGGCTCCAAGGATGTATTCGGCACCTTCGCGGATCTCAAACTCCAGGCCGACGCTCTAATAGAGGCGCTAAAGGTGATCCAAACCGCGGCCGCCGAGGTGAGGGAGCTTTATGAGGATCTTGAAAAGACCCAAGAAAAAGCCGAGAAAACCGCCGCTGCCGCGCTGCAGGAACACTTGGACAAGTGTATGACCAGGGCACAGCCCGCCCAAATGGGTCTCAATCGTAGGGTGCCAGGCACTGAAACTAAAAGCGAGCTTAGGGCTGATGTCCCCGAGTGCCAGGGCGACAAATTAAAAGACTGGCAAAAGATTCGTGGCGATCTCCAACAAGAGCTTGACGCGCTTAAAGCAGCCCGAGAAGCGGGCCTCGAAGCATTCCTCGAACAGGGTGGCGACGTTATTCCAGAAGCTTTTGTTGGCCAAACAATGAAGCGAACGTTTAAAGAGCAGTGTCTGTTGCTTTCCAATGTATACAAAATTGCCCAATATAAACAGGGCGCCCTCGAAAAGGCGAAACCCGCTAGATTGCCATATGTAAATAACAGCTCTGGTTCTTACAATGCGTGTTTAATGGCTCAAAGATCGCCATGGGGATTCATGAACCAACTGGTACAGGATCCCAGTTATGGATCGTTTTTTGATATTAGTCCGTCGCTGCTATCCCAACTATCGCCAATGATTCGCTTATATAAGATTGAGATGGATGCTAACACTCAAGGCGAGCGCCAAGTTGAAATTAAGTTTGATACACACTATAATGCAAGCGCGCTTGATAACATCTTCAACAACAAGGACAAAAGAGGATTTGGAGTCGGATTGAAGAGTTTTAATTTTTCATACGAAGGGAGCAACCCTTTCGCGGTAAAGAAGAGCATTAAGGCCAAACTCGTTATCTTCGCTAGCTCTTTTGATGACCTCCTGGCTCAACGCGGCCAAGGCCTAGGCGCATTTAGATACTGTGACTTAGCTCTTAAGACGGGGGGCAATTTAAACGAATTGCTGGATCGTTCGGATAAGAGTGCGTCTGCCATTGTTAACAATATTAGTAAATTAAATTTTAGATTAAAGGTGGTGGTGGGCTGGGCAATGCCCAACGGCAATTTTGAGAATAACACACCAATCCCACAAGAAGATCGCACGAACCTGGCCAAGGCGATTGATAATTCTTTTGTAACGTTGAACTTAACACCAACTATCCACAATTTTGATATTGACGATCAGGGTCGCGTTGTGTTTAGCATTGAGTACCTTGCCTATATTGAAGATTTTTTTGATCAGCCCAATTATGATATTTTTGCAAGCCCAAAAAACTACGCAGCCGCCCTTAAAAGGAAACTAATGATTGCCTCAGTTGAGGAGCATTGCGAAGCCGACCTGGCCAGCCAAAAAAAGAAAGAAATATATGAAAAAGTAGAGGAAGAGAAAAGAGCAAATCTTTCAACCATCTTGAGCCAGCTTTTAAAGACCGAAAAGATATATTTCGTGCCGATCAAACTCGAGAAGCTCGCGGAATTTAACAAACAGGGTCCGTTTTTTGATTTTTCATTGGATTCCAGCACACCCACTGTGGCCGGCAGCAACGATGAGATTACCAAGGGCTTCGCCGCGGCGCTGGCGAAACTACAAAAACAGACAGAATTAACGACAGATCTGTCACAGACTAAGATTGAAGCATTGAACGAAACGACATATATTAAATTCTTCTATTTGAGTGATTTGGTGAATGTTGTTTTGCACAATATAGAGACCTCTTTGACGTCCTTGGTGAAAACAACCGAAGGAAGCGCGGGCCCAAACAGTCTTACCTTCCCAACCGGACTGACAAAGACACCCGCGGCCGAGACCTCCTGGAAAGCGCTGGTGGAATCCGAAAAAGAACGATTGCAAAGGCTGCTATTTAACTTTAAGCACTTCAGGGTGCTCCTGGGCCCTTGTGAGTTATATGATTTTTCAACTGGCCAAGGAAAAAGACGCAATGAGAGTTCTCTGATGACTACTGTTAATTTGGGAGATTTGCCCATTTCCGTATCTTATTTTATGGACTGGCTGACAGAAAAGGTGCTCAAGAGAGAGAGCCCAATTTATACCTTGAGCACATTTATGAATGATTTGCTAAACGGATTAGTTAGGAATTTTTTGAATGAAGATCGGTGTCATGATTTGAATATTAAACAAAAAACCAGAATGTTTCAATCTGTGGTGACGAGTTATAAAAATTGGAAAGTAAAAGGCAAGACCGATACCACCAACCAGGACGAGATTACCAACTGGATCATCCGCCAGCCCAAACTTCCCGGCCAAAAAGTTCCCGCCTCAAAGCTGTGGATGGAAGAAGCCAGCTGGATGAAAAACTACACCGGACGAAATCAAACAGGAATTTTAGACGTAATGGGAGTTCGCGATTCGCCAATCTCCACGCGGTCTCCATCGATGGAGTACAATTATTTAGTTTATTATGCCGGCCGTGTGAACCCGTCGTCAGAGATGAAGGGCGAGCGCGCCGCTGACACGGCTAATGGCATATGGCACTATATGATTGGAAAACCCAACGGCATTGTTAAAACAATCAGGCTGACACGGACAGACTCGCCGGGTCTCAAGGAGGTGAGATTCGAGCAAGAGGGTTACGACGGGCTTTCGCAGTTGCGTGAAACTTATGATGCTACCATAACGTGCTATGGGTCTCCCAATATCGTGCCTGGAACTTACATATATATCGATCCGAGAGGGTTTGCGCCCAAGAAAAGCACCGGCAAGGATGAGTACACCTTTGAGGACTCCGCCGGCAAAAAACACACCATAGATCCCGCACTGCTCACCAGATATGGTATCGGGGGATATTATATGGTGATTAAGGCTGAAAACAAACTTGGTCCCGGGGAGTTTAACACCACCATTACCGCCAAGTGGGTAGCCGAATTGGGCAGCAACAAATCAAATCTTGCGCTGCGGGCCCCTCGACCTACTAAATGTAAAGCGTCCCAATAGGAGGAATGAATCATGGCAGATGAATTTACAAAAAACAACAATGCCGGCACACGAGCCCTCTTTTATGATAGACAGCTTTATCAAGCCACCGCCGGGATGGCTCAGCCAGAGTGGTATGCCTCTTCTGGCGTAACTAATTTGCAAGATTTTCGAGAGAGCGAAAAAATACTTTATGGGAGAGTTAATCGCTATTATGTACCCATCTTTTTAGACACTAAGCGCACAGACCTCTCAAGCATCACTTTTGGCGCCAGCGGCCTGGGGCAGATAAGTGCGCTTCCATTTGTCGCGGAAGCATTTTCGCAGCTATCAATGCAATTTCAAAAAGGCATAGTGTCTGGTAAAATTTCCCCCGATGAGCGATACTTGAGCGATCTGAAGGCAGAAATAGCCTTCGAAGATCCACAAAATCTATATTACATATACACTAACAAGATCTCCGGACAATTGGTAAATTTTTATGTTGAAAATAAAATAGTATTTAAAGATTTTAAAGAGTTTTTGGTGCACCTAAAAGAATCGTGGCGCCGCACTGCCCCTGTTTTCCCAATTACCTTTCCTGCATATATGAAAAGTCGATATTGCCCCATAACAACTACTGGTCTTGTGGTGGAAATTGCCGATAATCTTAGTTGTGCCGACGATCAAACTAAATTTGATGATTTTGTGGCGAGCAAAAATTGGAAATTTTATGTAAATGCCTGCCGGTCGTATGGTTTTGCTGTCGACCTTAACAACCCATGGAGACTAATAGCAGATATAGGATCTGGGGAGATGGTAAAGTATGCGCGTAAATATGGGTTTTCCAGCACAGATGACATTCTTGAATCTGCCTACACTGTGGCTCACATGCCATTTTATACTGGATTTAAGTCGTTTGTGCTGTCGTTGTACAATCAACTGCGCACCAAACAATATATGGTTTCGGAATATTGCCAAAATAGCCAGGTCAAGACTCGCATAGAATATTCCATGGAGTATAAGGTGGAAGATCTTGAAAAGTTGTTTCCAGAAACCTTTTTCATAGACTTATATTGTTATCTGAGGTTCCTGGAAGAAGAAACTAAATTCTCCTCTGCCGAACAAGAGAGGATCACCAAAGATTGCATGGAGTTATATCGCATTCGAGGGATCTCCGAAGCCCTAAATCAGTTTGAAAAAATACTCAATAAGACCTATAGCTACAGAGGGTCCTTGACAGACCGAATGAATCGTGCTATCCTATGATAGAGAAAATATACGAATCGAGGTGGTGATTGCTTTTTCAAACACTGGATGACAAAAACGAATGCGTTGGAGTATATGTTGATGGAAAGTTGCATTTCGACGCCATTCCGACACCTCTGACAAAAACGTGGAAATTTACCGGCTCAGTAGACTCGCATGCGGTACAATATGCATGGATTTACTGCAATGGCAGGAGTATGGCGGAGGTTTGCCCGGATGAGCTTCGTGAAAATTGGGAACGTTGTTCAAAAAAGCTGACGGCATACAAAAAAGCTTTTGCGATTGCAAAGCTCGATTTACGACAACATTGTTTTTTTGATTTGGTTCCGCATGACGCATTGCTTGAGTTCTGTGATGTCAAAAACAAAATTACTGAGTATGTTTTTGAGAATTATGAAAGACCTGCAAACTATGAGCACCTTAAAAATGCCGCGGCCTTATTGCACAAGCTCAAGCACCAAGACTTGAAATTGGAAAGTAAGAATTGTCGGTCATTATTTACCAATAGCACACTTCACAGCGGCGCTAAGAAGATTTTGAGCGGCAATAGGTATATTAATTATAACCTTTTCGGCACCGTTACGGGGCGCCTTGCAACTCACCCTTCGTCGTTCCCCATCTTGACTATGAAAAGAGAGCTTCGAAGCCTCATAAAGCCTGCAAATGATTGGTTTCTTTCTTTAGACTATAATGGTGCCGAGGTGCGCACGCTGCTGGCGCTGTCCGGGCAAAAGCAGCCCAACGTGGATATTCATGAGTGGAATGTCATCCATGTTTTCGAGAATGCAACGATGACCCGCGAAGAGGCAAAAACGATCTTCTTTTCGTGGCTATATAACCCGGATTCCGATCACATTGAAACTAATCACTATGATCGCAAAAAAGTACTTGACAAGTACTACGATGGTGACTATATTAATACTATATTTGGGAGGCGCATTATGGTGTCGCCAAAAAAAGCATTCAATTATGCTATACAGAGCACCACTGCCGATCTTGTGATTGACAGGGCAATTGCATTGGACGAATACTTAGATGGAAAAAAGTCATTTATATCGCATATAGTCCACGATGAGGTGGTGATAGATTTAGCAGACGAAGATCGAGACCTAATACCAGAGATGAAAAACATTTTTGCAAAAAACAAGATGGATGAATTTATGGTTAACCTGAAAGCCGGCCGCGACTACTATAATCTCAAGACACTATCACTATGATTTCTATTGTTGGTATTGGCAATGGCGCCAGTGCCATTGCAGAAAAATTTGTCAATTTCCCTCAGTATAACGTGTATGTGCTGAATGACAAGGTTGAGAAATCATCCGGCAAGAAGCGAAAGCTAAAGAGGTTCACAAGCCCTGAAGATTATGAGGAGAATATTCCCGATCTCACCAAGTATTTTTCTAAAATTGACAATCACGTTCAAGTTTTTGTGATGGGTTCGTCCTATAGTTCAAATTACGCCTTGGGGATCCTGCAGCAGATTAGCACTAAAAATGTTGATGTCTTCTATATTCAGCCAGACACCACGCTGCTTACCGGTATTCCTCGCCTAATGGAGCGAGCCGCATGTGGAGTGCTACAAGAGTATGCGCGCTCAGGGCTCTTTAGTTCAATTACAATAATTTCTAATAAAAACTTAGAAGAAGCTCTGCAGCGAGTCCCGATTAAAAAGTTCTATGATCATCTTAATTCATCAATTGCGTCTACCGTTCATTATTTAAATTATTTCTTGCACAATGAACCCGAGATTGGGGTGATAGCTCCCCCTATTGATCATGCGCGTATACGCTCAATTGCAATATTGGAAACTCAGAATATTGAAGAAAAATGGCTTTTTGAGCTTGACATGCCGCGCCAGCTGTGTTATTATTTCTGTATAAACAAGGAAAAGCTTGAGACCGACGGCGGCCTTCACAAGAAGATCGTCGACCGCCTAAAGCAGAAGCCAAGGAACGCATTCAGAAACGTCTCGTATGCAATCTACGAGACTGAGCACGGAAAAGACTTTGGGTTTGTCGTGGCCCATACAAACGCGATACAACAACAAAATACCCTTGACAAGTTAGATCAAGGGTGATACATTAGATATCGAGGAAAGCTCGATATACTTTACAACAACAACAAGGAGAAAAAACTAATGTCAATCAATATGGAACTAATGAGAAAGAAGCTCGCTACTTTGCGTGGTGAGGGAGATAAGGAACAATCACACTGGTTTAAGCCCGACGAAGGAGACCAAACTATTCGGATTGTCCCCGCACCAGATGGAGATCCGCTCAAGGAGATGTATTTCCACTATAACGTGGGAGACCACAGGGGCGGAATTGTTTGTCCAAAGCGAAACTATGGCGAGCAGTGTCCGATCTGTGAATTCGCATCCGCACTCTGGAAGGAGGGCACAAGCACCAATGATGAGGAAAGCAAGAAGCTGGCGAAGTCGCTTTTCGTCCGTGCGCGCTTCTTTTCACCGGTGGTCGTCCGCGGCCGCGAAGATGAGGGCGTCAAGATCTATGGTTATGGAAAGCGCGCCTACGAGAACCTTCTGGGCTATATTCTAGATCCAGATTATGGCGATATCACCGACCCGCTTGAGGGCACCGATATTGCACTAACATACACCAAGCCCACCACACCGGGGGCATATCCACAAACAAACCTAAAGATGCGTCGAAACACTTCCCCGCTTTTGGAGGATACGGAGGCCATCCCAGCCCTCCTTGATGGCATTCCCGACTTTGGCTCTCTTTTTGACCGCCAAACTCCGGAGCAAATCGACGCAATTCTCGATGAACAACTTGCAGGCAACGGAAGTGCTGAGAGTCGCTCGACGGAAACCGCGAAGTACGGCAGTGGCAAGAGCAACGTGGACCGAGCGTTCGATGAGTTGATGGCTACCAAGTAGTCGGTTTGTGAGAAGCCGCTGGCACCCCGGCTGAAATTGGGTGCCGCATTTTTTTAAGGAGAGCAAATGGCCAGAAAAGCCAAACAACCCAAGGCCGGAAGAGTATCAATGCAAGATTTGATGACTCTCGTCAACAAGAAAGCCGGCAGAAATGTTGCGCATGACCTCACGGGCGATAACCCGACCGAGGTGAAGGAGTGGATCCCAACTGGTTCTCGCTGGTTAGACTCTATTGTCTGCAAGGGTAAGGTGGCCGGTATTCCTGTCGGAAAAGTCTCGGAACTTGCGGGCCTTGAGAGCACGGGCAAATCTTATATGGCAGCACAAGTGGCCGCAAACGCCCAGAAAACGGGCAAGATGGTCGTTTACTTCGATTCTGAGTCAGCTATCGACCCAAGCTTCTTGGAGCGCGCAGGATGCGACCTGGGGCGTTTAATGTACGTTCAGGCATCATCTGTGGAGTTTGTATTAGAAACGGTAGAAGAACTGCTGGGCGCAACCGATGAACAGTTGTTGTTTATCTGGGACTCTCTGGCATTGACCCCCTCTGTGTCTGACGTCGAGGGTGATTTTAATCCCCAGTCTTCGATGGCGGTAAAGGCTCGCATTCTCGCCAAGGGAATGTCAAAGCTGATTATCCCCATTGCCGACAAGCAGGCCACTTTTTTGGTGCTCAACCAGCTTAAGACAAATATTCCAAGTGGCCCCAATGCGCGCATTATTGCGATGACCACCCCTTACATGACGCCGGGCGGAAAGGCGATGCACTATTCCTATTCGCTGCGAGTGTGGTTGACCGGCCGCAAGGCCAAGTCGGCATTCATTGAAGACGAGAAGGGATATCGCATTGGCTCTGAGGTCAAGGTCAAGCTGGAGAAGTCACGCTTTGGCACCCAGGGTAGAACTTGCGCATTCCGCATCTTGTGGGGAACGGAGGATATCGGCATTCGTGACGAGGAGTCGTGGTTTGAAGCTGTGAAGGGATCCGAGTGTTTAACCTCTGCAGGTGCCTGGTATACTCTCAAGATGCCCGATGGATATGAGAAGAAGTTCCAGCCATCAAAGTGGGCCGAGTTGGTGCAAACTGATGAAGAGTTCCGAACGCGCATCTTGGCGGTTATGGACGAAGAAGTTGTGCAGAAGTTTCATAATCGTGAAGGCAACGCTGATCAGTTCTACTCTGATCCCGAATAAAACACTTGACAGCCCTCTCGCAGTGCGTTATACTTAGTATAAGCTTGTAGGAGGGCTTTTGAGTACCGTAGCATCGGAATATGCGTCTAATTACAGTGCCGAGCGATTTCATCGCTACTCTGGCAAGGTAAAGAGATATATGAATCTGGCGAAACAGATGGCGTATCAGTCGACCTTTCCAGATTACCGCCATGGCGCAGTGCTGGTTAAGGGCTCTGTGCGCAATGCATCCTTCAACAAGGACAACTATTGCGCATTTGGTTCGCGCTTTCAGCACGAACACGCCGGCAGAACCACCCTCCATGCCGAGCTTGGCGCTATCTTGGGCATGGATCGCTCTATTACCGAGGGTGCGACGGTGTACGTAGCACGCGTTGGAAAAGGGGGAGATTATAAGCTCTCCAAGCCGTGTTCGATGTGCCACGAAGCGCTAAAGCACGTGGGTGTCAAGCGCGTGGTCTATACAATTAACAACAAGAAAGCAGGAAGTTATAAACTATGAATAGAGTATTGATTATTGATGCCCTCAATATGTTTTTGAGAGCATATATCGTGGACCCAAGCTTGTCCACGAATGGGGAGCCGATCGGAGGATTTAAGGGATCCCTCAAAATCGTGCAGAAGCTAGTGCGGATGACGAAACCTAATGAGGTAGTGATTGTGTGGGACGGCCCCAACGGATCGCAGAAACGCAGATCCCTCGATAAGAATTATAAAGCCGGCCGAAAGCCCATCCGTCTCAACCGTAATGTAAAAGCGCTAACTGAAAACGAAGAGATGCAGAACCGCGTCTGGCAACAACGCCGAGCCATCGAGTATTTCAATGAGATGCCCATTGTGCAGGTGATGCTGCCCGAGGTGGAGGCAGATGACGTCATCTCTTATCTTACTAGGATGCCCTATTACGATGGTTGGCAGAAAGTGATTGTCTCCAATGATAAGGATTTTTACCAACTGTGTGACGATGAAACGGTGGTATATCGCCCTACCAGTGATATCATTTACAACAAAAAAACAATTGTGGAAGAGTTGGGGGTACACCCGAGGAATATGGCCCTGGCGCGCGCCCTGGTGGGAGACGCGTCCGACAATCTGCCGGGAATTAAATCTGTGGGATTTAAGACAATACAGCGCCGGTTAGGGTTTCTGGCGGCGGATAAGGATTATACCATTGATGAGGTGATCTCTTATTGCGAAAAGGTCGACAAAAAGCTGAAGTTCCACGAGAACATATTGGCAGGTCAAGACACGATCGCACATAATTATAAAATGATGCAACTTTATTCTCCGATGCTCTCTCCACAATCAAAGGACTTCGTGCGCAACGCTGTGGAGAACTTTGAATGCAATTTCAACAAGATAGAGATCATGAAGAAAATGAGGGATGACGGGTTTGGAGAACTAAACTGGAAGGACTTGGAACTGCACCTAAACAAAATCAACTCAGAGCGTTAAATTGCTTGACTTTAGGACAAATTCTGTTATACTTAATAGTGTGAAAATGCACTATATTGCATGCGCATCGGGGTGACTTTTGAACGAAAATGCTAATTTTAGTCGATACGGAAAAGCATTTCAAGAGGGTCTCGTCCAGATTATCTACGAGGATCGCCCTTTTGCTGATCAGATAACAGAAGTTCTTGATATCAACTTTTTGGAACTGGAGTATCTCAGGGTTTTCGCAGGTCGCATTCTCAACTATAGAGATCGGTATGGTACGCATCCGTCCGTAGAAGCGGTCATTACAATGCTGCGCACCGACCTGGACAATGAAGATGAAGTCGTGCGTAAGCAGGTGCGCGAATACTTTGCGAAAATTACGGCCAAAGAAGCCACAGATACCAAGTACATCAAGGAGCAGTCCCTTGATTTTTGTCGCAAGCAGAATCTTAAAGAAGCGATGATGAAGTCAGTAGGACTGCTGCAGTCGTGTTCGTTTGATGAGATCTCGAAGACGATCAACGACTCTCTAAAGCTTGGTTCAGATAATAATTTTGGTTATGATTATCTAGCTGACTTTGAGCAGCGCTTTATCCCGAAACATCGCCTCCCGGTCACAACGGGCTGGAAGCAGATAGACGATATCTGCGGAGGCGGTCTCGGCAAGAGCGAGCTTGGGGTTGTGATTGCTCCAACTGGCGCCGGCAAGTCGTTCTGTCTTGTACATCTTGGCGCCCAAGGATTAAAAGAGGGAAAGGTTGTAGTACACTACACTTTGGAGCTTGGCGACACAATTATTGCAACCAGATACGATAGTTGCTTAACAGGTTATCCATTGTCTGATATTATTAATTTTAAGGATGAGGTTTACGACGAGATCAAGGACATCGAAGGAAAACTCATCGTTAAAGAATACCCCACCAAATCTGCGTCAACTAATACCATTAAATCCCACCTAAACAGGTTGATCAAGAGAGGCATCAAGCCGGGGCTGATAATCGTTGATTACGCCGATCTTTTAAAGCCAGTTGTCGTCCGGAAGGAAAAGAGAAACGAGTTGGAGTCCATCTACGAAGAGCTTAGAGGGATATCTACAGAGTACTCTTGCCCTATTTGGACCGCATCTCAGACAAATCGTTCGGGACTAAACGCAGAAGTTATCACAATGGAACAGATCTCAGAAGCATTCAATAAGTGCTTTGTGGCTGATTTCATCTTCTCCGTATCTCGGACGATTGAAGATAAGCAGAACAACCAAGGGAAGATTTTTATTGCTAAAAATAGAAATGGACCCGACGGAATGATTTATGATATATTTATGGATCCTGGCTGTGCCAGCATCCGGATAATGCCTAAAACAGCCGTTGCCAATGGGATAGTACCCATGAATCCGGTCGCATTAACTGCGAGCATGCAAAAAGGCCTATTGCAGAACAAGTACGAGAAGTTTAGAAAAAGGAAATAAACATAATGAGAACTATAGAAAACATACGCAGATTTAGATTATCAGATACTTTTATCGAACCCTACAAGGAAGCCGAGGTCCCATGGGGTCCGCTTGGATATGTAACGTTTAAACGCACATACTCGCGCCGGCTTAATGAATTCGATCCCGACGCAACTGGGAGCGAGGAGTGGTGGCACACATGTCGCCGAGTAGTAGAGGGCATGTTCAACATGCAAAAGCAACACGTGTTCCAGCTTGGCCTAGAGTGGAACGACGGCAAGGCACAAAAAACAGCAAAAGAGGCGTTTGACCGCCTGTTTAACCTTAAGTGGACCCCGCCTGGCCGCGGCCTTTGGATGATGGGGACCAAGTTTGTTGAACAGCGCACGGCTGCGGGTTTGTTTAATTGTGCTTTTCGCTCCACCCGGGATCTCTCCACAAAGGGCGGCTATCTCTTTGCGTGGATGATGGATGCACTTATGGTTGGCGTTGGGGTGGGTTTCGATACCGAGGGCGCCGGTACCGTCACCATCCAGGAGCCAGCATATACTAACGATACGTTGGTTATTGACGACTCTCGCGAGGGGTGGGTGGATTCAGTACACACTCTTCTTGATGGGTTCTTCTTTGGCGGAAAGGTACCTAAGTTTGACTACTCAGCGATTCGCGAGTTTGGAGCAGAGATTAAGGGCTTCGGGGGCACATCTAGCGGGCCCGCCCCCCTTATCGAGCTTCACGAGAACCTCAAGGAGTTATACTCCAGCAAGATCGGAGAGTCCGTCACTTCAGTAGACATCGTGGATACTGAGAACCTTATCGGCCGCTGTGTGGTTTCGGGCAATGTTCGACGTTCAGCGGCATTGGCGATGGGGCGCTATGATGACACACGATATCTTGAAATGAAGAACGATCAAGAGAAGCTATACCACCACCGATGGGGATCCAACAACTCCTTTAACGCTGAGGTGGGGATGGACTACACTTGGCATGCCGCGCAAAGTCAAAAGAACGGCGAACCCGGATATATCTGGCTTAACAATGCGCGCACAAGAGGGCGCTTTAAGGATGGCGAGCGCTTTGATGACATTAACGTTGCCGGCTTCAATCCGTGTGTAGAGCAACAGCTTGAAGACGCAGAATTGTGTTGTCTGGTGGAGACATATCCTGCGAAGCACGAAGATCTAGACGATTATTTACGTACGTTAAAGATCGCGTATCTTTACGGAAAGACCATCACCCTGTCCAATACTCACTGGCCAGAAACGAACGCCAAGATGCTCAAGAACCGGAGAATCGGTCTCTCGCAGTCCGGCGTGGTCCAGGCATTTGCTAAGTTTGGACGCCGAGAGGTGTATGATATGTGTGATCGCGCCTATGGCTATGTGAAACAACTTGATGAAGAGTACTCCAACTGGCTGTGCATTCCCAAGTCGGTACGCATGACGTCAATTAAGCCATCTGGGACCGTGTCGCTGCTTAACGGCTCCACACCGGGCATCCACTTTCCGGAGGATGAGTACTATATTAGACGTATCAGATTCTCGAAAACTTCGAAACTTCTTGACAAACTTGCAGATGCGGGATATACTATTGAAGATGATAAATACTCTCCGAATACTTCTGTTGTGGAGTTCCCTGTTCACGAACCCTATTACTCAAAGGGTAAGAAGGACGTCTCGATGTGGGAACAACTTGAAATTGCAGCCCAATATCAGCATTATTGGGCAGACAACTCAGTTTCAATAACTGTGACCTTCAAGGACGAAGAGGCATCCCAGCTTAAATCAGCCCTGGAGCTATACGAGACACGCCTTAAGGCAGTGTCGTTCTTGAAGTACGAAGAGACGGGATATGAGCAGGCGCCTTATGAAGCTATAACGAAAAAAGAATACGAAAAAGCTTCACAAGGAGTTGCCCCGCTCCACAGATTTGATAGCTCAGAGGGGGGTTCGGGTGCGAAGTACTGTACCAATGATACGTGCACCATTTAGGGGAGAATATGAACTTTAATCACTTAATGGAAGCTAAATTTGTAAGGCGCGCCTGCTCAACAGGGCGCGGCGAATGTTACTGGATCCCTCAAGGGAATATTCGCTCTACTCATGGAAACAATGTTCACATGACAATGTATTGTAAACATTGTGGAACGAGAGAGGACATATTCCTTAGCAAGCAAGAATATGAGGTACAGGAAAGATTGATCTTAAAGGAGGTTGAAAGTGCTATATCCCGTTAATAGATATATTTTAATTGATATTCCCACAGAGTCGGGTGAAAATGAATCTGCAATCGTGCTACCAGATGACTATAAGCCGGCAGAGTCTAGATTCGTAGAGGTGGTTGCGCTGGGCGCAGCTTGGGATGTTAGATTTGAAGTTGAGGAAGACGCCAGGCTTGTCGTTGATCGCTCTATGATCGAGGAAATAAGTATTGGCGACACTATTTATAATGTTATTTTGGACAACTATGTTGTTGGCATGATTGAATAAATGGGGGCGCCGAATGTATGGACAAACACTTTTACAACGAAGCATCAGCCAAGAAGCTCGGCTGGGAACCCAGCTGGTTTGGTGAAAAGTATTTTGATGACAAGTTAGTAAGAGCAATCAAGAAATGGCAAAAAGTGCGACATCTTGCTGGCGATGGCCTATGCGGTCCTATGACTTTTCGTCGCCTGTGGACAGAACGACAAGCAGACATCGACGAATACAAGCCTAACGATTGCCACTACTCCAACTACATCGTCTATAACGGAGAGTTTCACCCCATT
>Ga0080013_1001111_pt1 | contig 36569 bp, 67 predicted proteins | sample ETNvirenome_6_85_FD_69236 | JGI IMG/M metagenome (GOLD analysis project Ga0080013, IMG submission 69236) | Marine viral communities from the Pacific Ocean - ETNP_6_85 (SPADES assembly) (version 2) | ecosystem: Environmental > Aquatic > Marine > Oceanic | place: Pacific Ocean | collected 2013-06-19
GGTTACTCTGCGGGTGGGTAGCATGCCCACTTTGGTTATGACCCAAATCTCTTTAGGGCTGCTTAGAGTCCGGTGATCCCAATGTACTAAATCGCCTACTTGCATAATACCTCCAATCGATCTATTTGTTCAAATGACTCTCGACCATCAGTCCAAGTCACATCAGCCCAAGTCTCGTAGGGCCAAGCGTTGTCGCTCCAGAGCTTTGTTATGATCCCCACAACTGGTGAGAGCCTGTCTTGTACTAAATCGCCTACTTTGAGCATACTGCCTCCAAGTGTCTTCTGGGTACCAGATAGGTACATGGATCATCGATTGTGCGACAATAATAATGTTCCCCTGAAAGCTCTTGTATAACCTTGACAATGACAACAAGCTCATCATAGTCTTGATGTGTGGGTTTCCATAGTGCTAAATCGCCTACTTGCATAATGACCTCAGTAGTTGAATGAGTTATGTAATCTGTTTATCTGGTCTGCTATGTATTGCAGGTCAACATGTTCCTTAACCGCTACAATCATCTTACCTGCTGACTCTATGTTGCGAACCCACAATATAGCGTCCTGCGGCAGTAGGGATGTAACGGCTAGGTACCCTTCCATGTCAGTCTCAAAGACCTTGATAACTTTGATGAAATCGTTCATGTTGACCTCTACAATATATAGCTTTCGCCCTTGGTTGTAAAGGACATTTTTTGTCCGGCTTATTCAATGGTTGCTAAGGTAAGGTTATGTACCCTTTCTGCATATTCCATAAACGACTTAACAGTGCTGATAAATCGGCTGAGTTTGGCTTTGTTCCACCTCTTCACAGTATAGTCGATATCTTTAGGATATGCTTTTATCCATTCATCCGAGTACACATAAGTGCTCTTGGATAAGACCTCTAAGCTGGAGATGTTAGACCAACCGTACCCAGCATATAAATACTGTCTGTCTTGATCCTCTTCTCGTACGAACGCTTTGGGTTTGAGTGACTCTAATCCGCCTTGATTACTGCTTGCCAGAGGAATATTGATCTCTTGTCGCATATCATAGTCATCTGCTATAGCAAAGATCGTAAGGTTCTCTGGCATCTCATTGCCAACTAGCGATACGGTCGCTGTTTTAGTGTCGTACCTCTGGGCATACCACCCATCCATTGTGATCTTAATGAGAGAGGCGGGGGCAAAACCATGCTCTATCGCTAGCTTTGCCCAGAAAGCCCTCCAAACTACATTAGCCTCATGAAACAAAGCCTTTGTTGCCGTTACCTCTCCACAATGCCTACGAGTATGACCCTCGTGGCCACAGAAGCCACATTTTCTAGGCTTTCGGGTGGTAGTACGGAGGGAGCGTTTTTCTGCTATCGTTTTATTCTTCTGCCACCTTTGAAGGGCATAGTTCTCTGTGTAGTTTAACACCTGACCTACACCTTTTTTTTGTTGTGCTTTGGCCCCATCGATGGGTATTATAGGACAATGTTGAACCGAGTGTCCTTCTTTGCCACAGTACCTGCACGATACTGTTCTTGTATATTTAGTTGCGTTGATAGCCATGATTGGCCTCCTTTGTTGTTGATTATGTTTATATTATAACTTGTTTGTTTTATTTGTCTCGGACATTTTTTGTCCTATTCTCTGTAGCATGTTGGCCGGAAGCCATCCACGAACCTCTTTAGCTTCCCCTACTTTGAATAGCATAGCTATCCACCCGTCCTCCTCATTCCATTCTACCTTTGTAACAAGGAACATTCCCTCTATCCCGTAGTGCTTGATCTTGACAAGATCCCCAACTACAATGTTTGTTTTAATCATTTACTGCCTCCAAATCGTCTTCGTCTTCAAGTGTGTCCCTCAACGGAACCAACTCACCTATCCAATGGACTCGCCAATAGCGACAGCCCATGTCGTAAGTACATCTCATAAGGATGCCAAAGTGCTGCATATTGAGCCACTTTGATCTAACTAAGTCACCTATTTGCATACCACCTCCAACTTATGTTTAACTCTGGCTATTGAATAATCGTTCTCATCACCGTCAGCCCATGCGATAGCAACACTATGCTCATCTATATATGAAACCAGACCTAGATACTCTTGACCGTTGTCCTCTGTCCATTTAACTAAGCTACCTACTCGCATGATACCACCCTCAAGTTCCGCATCCGCTCTTTGAATGCCCTGTTCTCATCAGCCCACAGCACATCAGCCCAACCTGCATCGTGGGGAAAGAGGTGGATAGCTATGACGATACCAATCACCTTGTCTTGTCTGATGTGTTTTACTAAATCGCCTACTTGCATATTACCTCCCAAGTAGATGCTTTGCACCATCGAGTTTTGTAACCATCTGTAACACGAAAACACTGAATAACTGGATACGAGCCTCTGCTATCATATCTAATCACGATGAACAACTGCCCCTTGTACCTATTTTTACTTATTACTAAATCACCTACTCGCATAATACCTCCACTTGAAAAGGATATGTATTCCACTTGTGTCCATCTGTCTTGATGAAGATGAGCTTGTACTCTCCAACCCAGATTACGACTCCAATGTCACCATAGTCTTTATGTTTTACTAATGATCCTACTTGCATAGTTCCTCCTAATATTTGTTAATATCTACTATTGCAGGACGATGATTATATTTTGGCTTGAAAGCAGGATTTTCTTTCAAGCCTTTTAGGTTCTTCAGATCAGTATTTTGTGTGTTCAAAGTCCTTGTTTTCCCTGTTTCTATATCTTCCAGTAATGCAATTGCATCATCATAGTCGTACCAATATTTAACACTAAGAACCCTGTAGAGCCGAGACTCATACGAGACAATATCGTGTTGTTCAATCCCATTGATTGTGCGTTTCTTTTTCATTTCTCTTTTTTCATGGTTATAGTGCATTGTTTTTTCTCCTTTGTTTGATGTTTATAGTATATCTTATTCTCAGATATTGTAAAGGACAAATTATGTCCATTTTGAGATCAAATCTACCTCGTCCTCGCATAACCACACCGAGCGTGCCATACTCTTCGTTTTTTACTAATGTTCCTACTCGCATAACACCTCCCTCAGATTATCCACTTTCCACTTATATTCGCTACCACTATCCACAAACTTTACATAGCATATTTTGCGGTTCGCATGGAAGCGAACAATAATAGCTAACACAGGTGGTCGTGTAATAACACCACTTGTGCAAGCCCACACTAAATCTCCTACTCGCATACTATCTCCATCTGGTTCTCTGTCCATTGGGTTGTGAAATCATAGTCGATCTCAAGCCCATCCGACCACATGATAAAGGTTCTGGCTTTTTCGATCCTTGTAACAACACCAAAGAAGACCACATCTTCTGTCTCTGTCCATTTAACTAAGCTACCTATTCTCATACTATCTCCCACTTGCCATTCTCAATCATTTCCATGACTGAGTCGTAATCTATATCTATTGTTATATCGCTTCTAACGAGCCGACACCCAAGATGCTCTTTCTTATCGTCCTTGTGCATTACTAAAAAATGATTATCATTTAAGACCACATGAACGAGATCCCCAATGGATATGTCTTCTATTTTAAGCATAAAAGCCCTCCTGTTTTTTCTTGACATTTATAATATAATATGTTATGATTAATAATCAAGGACATTTTTTGTCCACTTTTTTCAAACGAACTCGGTGAACGATTGTGGTTACCATGTGCTTAGGCCATAGAACCTCGTAGCAACTATTACCAAGATCGTTCTTTATAACACCGACTTGGAACGCTACATGTTTACTTTTCTTACCAACAACTGGATTGCTGAAGACCATCTGAACGAGGTCGCCAACTTTAAAAGAGGTGTTGTATTTCAAACTCATGATTACTCCATCGGTTTCATTAATACTGTATCAAGCTGGTTCGGGGAAGGCAAGGACATTTATTGTCCACAAACTTATAGATCGTCACTCTCATGTGCATGTTCCTTATTAATAGGGCATAAAACATTCTGGTCGATGAATAAAGTTAGATTGTTGTGCTCTATCCACTCAACACGATACGCTTTGTGTTTCGGATGCTTTTCAACAATCAAGCCGAGGCCCAAAGGGTGGTTGATGTGTGTTACAAGATCACCAAGGGTGGGTTTTTTTTCTTGGGATTTTATAGTATTGTTAAGTTTTTTTTCTTTGCTTTCTATAGTATTGTTAAGTTTCATAGCTTTCTCCATTATTATCCACCTTTCTTTGGATCTTCCGCTTATATCAAATCCCTTGACATAGCATATTCTGTTAATAATATCTTTGAAGATCTTTAATCTAGATTGTGAAATTTTTACTGTTTTCATCATTGTTACTATAAATATAACACAAAAGACACTTATTGTCAAGCTAAAAGCGATTATAAATATATCTTTTCCAATAGTTGTTGTCTAAAGTCCATTTATCAATCTCGTTGTATGTTACATGCAGCCGAAGCGCATCTAAGTACATTTCAAAATGATTAATTAGTTGCAGCTTTTTATCTATTTTCTCCTGAATTGTTTTGTCGGTTTCTAAATTATCGCCAAAAAAGCATTTCATGTTTAAATACTCCGACCAAAGTTCCATAACTTGGTCGTCGAGCCATAAGAAATAAACTATCTTGTCTTCTTGGGCTTCCGGAAGTGGCAAACATCTAAGCCTCGCCTCGTACTCAGGCGAGAATTCCTGCGGCTTCATTGCCCCACACCCCCAGTAGGCGAGGAGGGGGGGAGTAGGGTAGTAGTAGTATCGGAGCAGGCAATGATCTTTATTTTCCCGTCTTCGACGAGACGGAAGAAGGCTTTCACACCTATAACTGTGACTGCTCCATCTAGATAATGTATCTCGTAGTTGTCTCTCCAACTTAGAATGTCGCTTTCAAAATCCATTTTGCCCATTCTGATGACACGAGCAATGACTCCGATCTTTCCATTATCTTCAATTAGGGTTCCGGCTTTTAGAATCTTCATTCCTCAAAATCCCCAATATATGTTTTCTTTGCAAATCATAAACACGATTCACAACCACAATAGTTTCAATAAACTCTGGGCCTCCATAAAATGGGTTTAGCTCCAATGTTATTGCGTGAACGATACCGACGGCTCTTCCAGCTTGATCAAAAACCATTGAACCGCTGGCGCCGAACCAAGCGTTTGATTGCATTATGATGGTGGAATAGCTGGTACTACTCACGAAGCCTTGAATCAGCAAACCATCGTGTTCGCTGGGGTATCCGTGAAAGTGCAGAACTTTGCCGTCCAAGTCTTTGTTTTTATTGTTAACATAGCTTGATGGCTTTGTGTCTCTTAAGGCATTTAGGGGGAGCAGAATGGCCACATCACTATGTAGGTTTGCCCAAAGTACTTTGGCGGGCACCATATTACCATTCTGCTCTGTTACGATAACTCTATCATAACCTTCAACGACGTGTGCAGCAGTAATGATGAAATGCCTACTACCAATTCTAAATAAGTTTCCTGATCCATGGCCATCTCTAAACCCATCATCGTAAAGATCTATTCTAACTGAGGAGTCTATGGCTTTAGATATGCCGGTATTATAACTTTGAGACACTTTTGCTATCTCAATATCTTTGGTTGTCTCATCTTCGTAATAAAAGACTTGACAAGCAACAAGCATTATAAAAAACCATACCACATCCAGACCCTCCTAAAGTAACTAGGTGGGGGCTTATTAAAACGCATTGTGGTTTTCTATTGCTTTCCTAGTTATAGTGATGTCTTTATTAGATTTTAAAACAAAACTAAGCAACGGATTTATCAATTGTCATGCTCACATTGATCGAGCAGGAACAATACAATTCACCAATAGAGAATTCATAAAGAAGCACTTGCAAGAAAAATGGAAATTGGTTAATGAAGTTAAACAGTCGTTGTCTCAACGTTGCTACTATGAGAACATTTTAGCTTCCTGTCTCAAGCAGAAGGAATTCAATACAAATACTATTGTTTCCTTTATAGACTTGGACAGTACGATTCAAGCCAAGGCTTTACATGGTGCTATCAGAGCCCGGGAAGAACTAAAAGAACAGGGTGTTTCTTTACACATAGGTAACCAAACTGTTGGAGGGTTCACGCCGGAGAACCTTACCCTATTTGAAGACAATATAGAGAGTTTGGATTTTCTCGGCGGTCTTCCGAAGTCAGATGATGACCCAAAGCGACATCTAGATATCCTATTCAGAGCAGCACAAGAAACCGGCAAAAAGGTTCATGTCCACGTGGATCAATTGAATACCGATGAGGAGCAGGAAACTGAGTGGCTTGCTCTCAAGACAATCAAATATGGTCTTCAAGGTCAAGTTGTTGCTGTACATTCTATCTCTCTAGCTTGCCACTCTAAACCCTACAGGGATTATGTTTACGAACTGTCCAAGGATGCTGGTCTTCAGTTTATCTCCTGCCCTTCAGCATGGATTGATCATCAACGCACAGAACGACTAAGCCCCACTCACAACTCTATGACGCCTATTGACGAAATGTTGGAATGGGGCTTAACCGTTGGTATCGGCACCGATAACATTGAAGACATATACAAGCCTTACTGTAACGGTGATATGATGTTCGAGCTTCGAATGGCCCTTGAGTGTTACAAGATTTATGATGCTGACATCTTGCTTGATCTTGCATACAACAATGGACTAAAGATTCTCAATCTCTGAGGAGTTGTATCTTGTTGCGACCTAGCTTTTCTCTTATTTGATCTGCTGAGCCTACGACGACATAGTTTTGGAACCCTGCCTGTCCGGACATCACCACCTCGGAAAACTGTACGTTTTGATCAAAATCTAGGTTCATCTTACCTTCTCGGAGGAGATTGTTATATTGGTGATGATCTTTAACCACAGAAATATGAGATGGATTAATTAAAATCTTACTAAGGTAAAACTCTTCATGAAGACTGCATACTGTTATTAATTCAAGCACAACTCTTCTCCTTCATATGATAAACAAACCTAGTTGGCAGCGTCCAGTCGCCATCGTTAAATGTTACTAGACATTGGTGATTAGGTAAGTGTTCTTTAAACAAACCAACCATCGGAACCTTAGTCTTCTTAATAGCAGAGAAAAAATCTAATTGCATCTCTGCTTTCTTGAACCTATAGACTTCGGATGGTATGTGAACTAAGTCACCCATCTTCAGATTTTTCGTATACATCTGTCTCTCCTTGTTTTTGCTGTTCAAGTAGTCCATAATATCCTTGTAAGATAGAGGAACAATCTTCGAGTGTTTGATCATATCTAGATAGCTCCTTTCTTGTTAAATCGACTTGTCTAATGACTGTGCTTATTGACTCTTCGTCAAAACCTTCTCTGGCTCTATGTAGTTTACCAATTTGGTTGTGAAGTTTAAGCTCAGCTTGTTCGATAAGCCTCTGCACTTCTTCGATGAGGTTTTCCACCTCAACGGCGTAATTAATTCTGACTCTCATGAAACCTCCTTATAGTGTTAAGAGAGAAAGCCTTGATAAAATGTTGTCGTCAAGAGACCAACAATGGTGGTCATAATGACCCACATAATTTTTGATGTAGAGTCTTTCCACTGCTCCAAGGCTTTTATTCGAGCGTAGAGACCCTGTTCTGGATCGTAAACAGCCTTTTTGATCTGCTTAACATCATCCACCATTTCTTCTTGCTTCTCAGCCATTCTTTCGAGATTCATTTTCATCTCTAATATGGCCGTTGTTAAATTTTGTAATTGTTCATCAGTCATAGCAAAGTAATTAGTCTAATGTTTTACTATGGCATAGTTCGTGGTGATCAAAGTCGAAGCCACTGAGACAGCGTTTTCAATCGCAGAAATTGTAACCTTAACAGGATCAATTACACCACAAGAAAAAAGATCTTCAGTCTTTCGAGTCATGAAATTATACCCATGGCCGGCTGCTGATGAAGATACGTGTTGATAAATTATATCAGGCGACTCTCCTGCGTTTAAACACATTTGGTTCAGTGGGGCTCGGCACGATTCGAGTACAATGTTAATGCCAAGCTGTTGTTCGTTAGCGCCGGTTAGTAGTTTAGATTCGCTAAGCTTTGCTAGTGTGGCTCCGCCACCAACAATCATTCCCATCTCTTGTCCAGACTTTACTGCTGCCAGTGCGTCTTCGACTCGGTGCTTCTTCTCAATCATCTCGATCTGAGATGCCGCACCAACTCGTATGACAGCAACGCCAGATGCAAGCCTAGTAATGCGCTCTTGTAGACGTTCGCACTCTTTGAGAGAATCCGTCTGTGTGATCTCTGTCTTGATCGCCTCGATTCTTTCGTCCGTTTCATCATAATCTCCTTTGCCTCCAACTATGGTAGTCCATCCCTTATCCACAGATATCGATTTAGACTGTCCAAAGTGCCCTAATTTAACATCTTTTAGCTGTAAACCATCTTCCCTAGTCAATAGGGTAGCCCCAATAGACAAGCACAAATCTTTTAGTATATTACGACGTTCTTCACCATATCTGGGTGCTTTTACAGCGGCTACCTTCATGGTTCCTCGGACTGAGTTCATTATGAGGGCAGCGAGAGCTTGTCCTTCTATCTCGGAGGCCACGATTAATAATGGTCGGGACTCTCTCGCTGCTAACTCTAATGTTGGATAAATCTGCTCGACATGTTCAACCTTCTGATCCGTGACCAGAATCAGAGGTTCGTCATATTCCACACAACCTGTACGTTCATTTGTAATGAAAGCAGTTGCAGCATAGCCTGAATCAAATCTGAAGCCTTCAATCAGATCCAACGAGGTCTTCATTGATCTTGCTTCTTCGATGATCACAGAGCCATCCTTGCCTGCTGAGTCTACAGCGGTGGCTACCAGATCTCCAATTGTTTCATCATTGTTCGCAGATATAGTTGCGATGTTCATGATGTCTTCTTTGGAGCGAATAGGTGTTGCTTGTTCTTTAAGCTTACCAACGATAAACTCACATGCTACATCCATCCCTCTCTTGAGTTCAATGGGAGACACGCCGGTCGCAATGTACTTTTGTGCTCCTTTGATCATTGCTCGTGCTAGAACGGTTGTTGTGGTTGTTCCATCACCAGCGGTGTTTGCGGATTGTTCTGCTGCTTGCTTGACGATCTGTGCTCCGACGTTTTGGATTGGATCATCAAGTTCGATGAACTTTGCTATTGTTACTCCGTCTTTCGTAATAACCGGAAGGTTCTCTTCCTTGTGATAGAGGATAACATTCCTCCCTTTTGGTCCAAGGGTTGATCCGACATTGTCAGCGAGTATATCAACTCCCTCAATTATTTTTTGGCTTAGCTCGTAGCCGTTCACATAGTGTTTGCTCATTTGGCCTCCATGGTTTAACACTTATTTATATTATAACTTGTTCTTAACTGTTTGTCAAGTATTATTTTTTAAAACTTCTAAAATTAGTTTATCCAATTGTCCTAGCTTATTTTCATTCGTAGGGGCAGGTTGCCTTACTTCACCGGGCGCTGAAATTATATCGGACAGTGCTTTGAAATAGCCTTCGCTAGCCTCTAACTCATCTAAGACTTTGATTCCGATTGATACATCACCCTCAGCAATATAAACTCTGGATTCTTCTTCAGCTTGGCTCATTGAATCGTAAAACTTTTGCATCTGAGAGAAGGCATCCTGTATGTTTTTATTGGTCTGTTGTATAGACTTGCCAATCATCTCTCTAAAAGTCTGAGTGTATACTTCTGCTATGTAAAGAGGTATGGGAACAACATCCTTTAAGATTGAATCGAACACCAGCGTTTTTCCATTTGGCGTCGTGGGAACAGCCTTGCCACTAACTTTGAAACTTCCATCAGCAGAGGAGATAACATCAAATACATATATGTCCAATCCAATGATCCTATCTGGATCACTGGCGCCTCGGCTCTTTTTGCCTCGTTGTTCTTCACCTTGCTTTTTAAGTGCCACAATGTATGTTGTGGTCGATGGGACATCAAAACCAGAGATGGCTTGTGTGATATCGCTACCTGTCTTATAGTACTTTGAACTTCCCAAGTTACCTGCTTTATCTGTGAAGTCTGTGGCTCCCATTTGTCCGGAATCAGAATTGGGATCTTTACCCTTCACCTCACCACCAGCCAGATAAGCCAAAAAGTATTCAAACAGGTATGCTCCGGCACCAGCATCGACATCCTTTGCAATGAAGGACAGCAGATCCAATAGCATGATTTCCGAAAGAACCACCGATGGTGATCTTGTTCTTATTTTGGCGCCGGTTTGTGCTGCGGCGAAATACTTCTTTGAAATCTCACTAATCTTCTCAATTCTGTCAGAAATGTTTTTATTTGTAGAACTCATCACTCTGTTTAGAACTGCCAACTGGTCTCTTGAGTAGATACCTCTTGATGCTCCTTGGGGCGATCCAATTCTAGGTGAGCTAACAGTAGTTTGCCTCGCTGCTGTGGCGGCGATTGCGTCTTTCTTGACCTGAAGTGTATCAATCGCTTGTTGTCTTAGTTGCCTCGAAGTGGCATCTCGTCGACTTGCTAAGCCTTTGACTAATGCTATAAGCTTTCTCTCTATGTCTGTGTTGATAAGCTCTGGGTTGTCTCTTAAAAACTCAAAGTCATCATCTTTTAATTTACCTTTAGGCTCTTTTATCCTAGCCAGCTTATTGAATATTGCTGTCTTTGATTGTTTTCCTTCCACGTCGATATCATCAACAGGGACAAGGTTTCCTTCGTCGTTTACTTTTGCCAGATTGATGTCGTCTGCATTAGCTACCACCACCACTTCGCTCAACACCTGCTTGATCAGTTCATCTAATTCATCTAATTTAGCCATTCTTTATTTCCTCAATAAGTTGCGCTATGTCTAGCCCAGCACAATCGATCTTAGTCTTTTTAAGATGATAATGAGAGATAAATCCCTTATATGTGCCTCTGACTGCTGTACTATAAGTAGTTGTTGAATCAGGTGTTTTCAAAGGAATGTCTGCTGCTTTATGGACTGCTTCCATAAGTGCTTTCAAAGCTTGAAGCTGAACATCATAAAATCCCAAGAACGGTTTGAGCGTTGAGCCATGAACTTTTGCGTTATCCCAAATAGGTCTTTCACCAAATCCGTTCTTGACATACCAAGCTTGATGCTTTGGATAGTAAGCATTTGCAATCTCTACACCAACAGATGCTGCATTCCATTTAGATGATCCTGCGTGGTACGCTATGTGATTCATATCGAGCAACTGGTAGATGGATCCGTCGTTATCGATAAGAAAGTGGACTGCTAGCCCACGGTTTTCCAAGACTCTCCAAGTAGACTTCGAGTTGAGACAAACGTCCCAATGACATACGAAGTTCTTAATATCTCGCTTCTCAACTACCTTCTTGTAGCCTTTAGTGGATTTCATTCCACCAAACATAAAGGGAAGATATACTCTGTCCCACTTGATATCAAAGTAGTCACTATTATATATGATACTTGTGTTATCGTGACCCGGTATATTATCCTTTCTATACTCCAAGGTTGACTGCCGGTCGGTCCACACCCTTCGGTAAGTTCCCGGACCGCACAGCCCATCTGCTTTCAGGCCTGATTCTTTTTGATATGCTTTGATTGCCTTCGTCAGTTCCTCGTCAAAGTCAGAACACCCGAACCACGAAGGTCTCCAGCCGAGCTTCGCTGCCGAAGCTTCATTGTAAAATTCTGCATCCATTATATTACCTCGTCTGCTAAACCGTATTCAACAGCTTCCTCCGCTGTTAGGTATACGTTAACCTTTTGATCAAGCATCTTTCTGATTTGCCTCTTGGTCAGGTTGGTCTCGTGGGCCAATGCTGACACGTACATGTCTTGAAGATGTTGGATTTCTTCCAGTTCGTTCTCGAGATTATGAATGGTCCCCAAGTTACCAGCAGAAACTGAATGGATCATGACTCGACAATTACGGAAAATTTTCCGGCGTCCTTTTGTGCCTGAAGCTAGCAGGAGCGTGCCTGCTGACATGATCTTACCCATACCGATGGTTTCAATATCGCAATCTTGCTTTACAAATCTCATTATATCATGCACAGCAAACATATCATCTGCTGATCCTCCATAAGTTGATATGTAAAACTTGATAGAATTGTCGGCACCTTCATCATCTTTTTTATGACCATGCAGCATGAGCAAGCCAGCAACCATATCACCTGATCTTTCTTCGGTGACGTCTCCATATAACATCATCGTTCTCATATCTTTTCCCTCAGCACCAGCTAGCATCTCCAACACTTGGACGGTTGCTTCTGTTTCAGCGAGGGCATCGCTTGCTTCTGCTTCTTCGATGGGTATCGGTTCTGCTTTTTTCTTATCTAATATTGTAAACATTTAGCCTCCTTGTTTGATATGCTTTTCAATGCTTTTCATCAGTGTTTCCCAGTCGTTAAACTCAATTAAATGAGAAAACGACTTAGGAAAGTTTGATGTTATTGTTCTTACAATTTTTCTTTTAAATATGTTTATTTCTTTTTCATCTATTTTTTGTTGTAATTCGATTTGCTTTTCTGTTTTTCCTGATTTTTCTAGCTCGTACCTTTTAAGTTCTTGGAGAGCGTAGATATCTTGAACCACGTTCGCTAGAAACAAAAGAGTCTCCGCAAGTACTCTTTTCAAGAGCATCACGGAAGACCCTAGGCTGAACATGTAGATGAACAGTGTGTGGCTAAACCAGCCAATTGCGAATATACAGATGTATAATAGAAATGTCAAATTGCCCCCAAAATAAAAGGATGGGTTTAAGCCGCCCATCCTCCATTATATCATATTGGTTTACTTGTGTCAAACAAAATTACTTTGTTTTTCCAAGTGCCTTGTTGAGCATTGCTTGGGCTTGCTTTGCTTCCATAATTCTTTTAGCAACTCGCTTAGCAACCTCGTTGACAAGTTCTTTCTGAGAAGGAACATAGTTAACTCCTCGGAGTGCCTCGGCCAATACATCTTCTTCCTCTTCAGGCGCTTCTTCAGCATCCATTTCTGGTTCTTCTTCAGGGCCCATATCCAGAGGCTCTTCAGCATCCATTTCTGGTTCTTCAGCAACACCACCGAGTGCGTCAGCCATTTCCTGAACGGCTCCAGCAGCATCGACAAATCTCTGTACCAGTTCTTCGTCAAGTTCTACATCAGATTCGGGTGCTTCTTCAGCTTCCTCTTCTGGTGGGAAGTCAGCGGGTGGCTCTTCAGCAGCCAGATCCATTGGTGCTTCTTCCTCTTCTACTTCGTAAAGCTCTGCTTCGTCCATTCCAAAACCCATTTCTTGAAGGGGTTGGATGTTTGCAAGACTCATGAAACGTCGGACTTGAGCCTCAGATAAAAGTTTTTTAGACATTATATAATCTCCTTAAATGTTATAACACAGTAAATAGAGACAAGAAAACAAAAAGTTTATAAATCTGGGTGTTCTTCCGCAATTAAATCAAAAATATTATCTAACTCAGCGTCCTTAATTCCAAACTTCTGCATTAAATCGTCATTAATTTTATCTTCTTTTTCTAGAATCTTGGCGTCACGCTTTCGACCTATACCTTTTTGTTGCTTGTACTTCCTAACGTACTTTATAAAATCGGGGTCCTCGTCAATCATGCCGGTTAGACATGCACGGAAGAACTCAGCTTGAGATATTGATTCTCTTTCAAGCTTTATTTTCAACTGCGCATGTCTAACATCGGTATCTACGAATTGGACTTTCTTCTTCACAACATCGGACATGTTTTAATTAGTCCCTGTGGAGCCGAAACCACCAGCACCTCGTTCAGAATCTGACAGTTCATCAACCTCCACATACTCTATCTCTGGGTATGGTAGGATCATGATTTGTCCTACTCGATCTCCCGCTAAATAACCCCCAGCTTCTCCGCCAAACTTAAGCATGATTGGACCTCTGTATCCAGAGTCGATAACACCAACAGCATTGCGAAGAGACAGGCCAGTCTTTGATACTGATGACCGTGGAAAGATAAGCCCAACATATCCATCGGGTATCTCCATAGCTATCTGTGTGTCATAGACTTGATTGCCATACTTATCTATGGTATGACTTGCGGCATAGAGATCCATACAGGCATCTCCTTTCTTTGCATATCTTGGTACCTTAGCATCAGGGCTAAGCTTTTTAATTTTGACTTTCATTTGTTACTCCTTTTTTGAAAAATCATTATTCTAGTATTTGTATGATCCCTGTGTTTGTCCATACTTCCAAGTCTTCTGTCCAAACTGTGGTTGATAATCCTGCCAAAGATAGTATGGCTGATGTACCGAGAGTGGTGATTACAGGTCTTATCTCTTCGTCTGTGAATTCAGCAGTTGTGTTCTCACAGCTTGACTCGCAAACCCAATCAGTAGGACTCTCGAAATCACAGTGATCAGCGCTCGTGACTTTAATTGCATGATAGTCTTCCATCATTTGAAACAGATCCAACCCGTTGTTCGCAGAGTTACACACAGAGCTTTCAGCGAGTAGAGAGAGTGCTGGGATTGTTACGTTCGAAGCGTACTCTCGTCCTATATAATCTGGGACGTTTGGAATATCCTCTGTGTCGGTGGCGTCTAATCCTAGAACCCCTAACGCTTTGGAATCGTGCGAAGCAGCTATAATCGCAGCTAGGCCACCTGCTGAATGTCCTGCGTAAATGACATTGAGCGCACCATGTGTGGTGGCTAGTTCATTCATGTTTCGACCATTCATTTCATGACCGACACCACTGAGTACATTGTAGTGACACAGAGTCGGAAGTAGAACTTCTACTCCCCACGATGCCAAGTGTTCAGCCCAGCCTGTCATCGACTTCGCTCCTCTGGCGAAACCATGGGCAAGAACCACAACAGGTGGCTGCAAGACGTCTACTGGTGAATAAATTGTGTAACTCATGTTCGGGCAGTTTGTCACACTAGCTGTGGATTCTTCCTCGAATACTTCATAAGATCCTCTTTGGGAAAAATCGGGTGTCGGAAGTGGCTCTGCTAATATCGCAGTGTCGGCCTCCGACGTATCTAATGATGATACATAGGTATCATCGGGCGTGTCTTTAGTAGGTGCGGTGCATGCTACTGTTGTGCCAAGACACAGGGCGATTAGTTTGTTATTCATTTATTACCTCCAAATGTGATTCGTGCATAATATTATATCTACCTAACATGAGAAACTGCACTCGGTTTCCATGCTTTACTGGTATGATCGCTGTTACGATCCCGATGTTGTTTTCAAGGGCGAACCCTTTGGGATATCCAACAACCCGAACTAAGTCACCTATCTTCATCGAAACCTACTTGATCCTCTGTGTCTGCATCTGGATCTATTTCGCAGGTATCGTCAATTTTTAAAATTAACGTTTGATAATATAGGTGGGAAGTTACTACACTGCTGGGAGCGTGAGTTACATACTCTGACTTAACTACCATTCCCCCTAGAGGGATCCAACCGAGTGACAGCAAGCAGCATACTTCTTTCTGTAGCTGGGTTGGGCTTGTTGCTTCAATTATTTTATAGTTCATGATTTCTCCTTGTTATCATCCTAAAAGGGCCCAAGAGGTATCAACGTTGCCATTGGTTGAAAATCCCCAAGTTTGATCGTATCTGGGCTTGAGTAGATATGGTCTGTTGATATGTATTATGTCTTTATCAATGTTTACACCCCAACATCTAATCTGAGTTTCTACTGAGTTTGAGTCGATGACCTTGATTACGTAGAAGTTTTTTCCATTTCTTGTCTTCTTCTTAAGAACAGACCTTGGAATACACCAACACAATTGTAGCTCTGGGTCAAACTCAGAAATTGGAGGAAGATATCTCTCATCCAATCTCCTCTGAACATCGGGGGAAATTACAATCGACATCGGAAATATCCCTGTGAGGTCAGCTAAAAACTCTATCTTCTCTTGTTCTGAGAATGATCCTTCTGGCCTGTATGTTTCTATGTTTTCATCAAGCTTCTTTTTCGTTCTTGGCTTGTCAAGACAAACGGCAGACCAAAAATGTTTGTCGCCGGTAAAACGCTCATCAATTAAATCATTCATTGCTCCTGCCCTGCAAAGTACATCAAAGGCTTTCTTATTTAGCTTGGCGTACTTTATATCCGGATGGAATAACATTTCCTCAACAGTGTTAAAGGGTCTGTGTGACATGATTTGTTCCAAAGCAGAAGCTCCTAGGCCTTTGATGGTCGTTAGTGGTGCTATCAATGTCTTATCGTCTTGAATCTTCCAAGATCCCTCCGAGTAATTAACGTTCAGTGGTTTGATATCATACCCATGTTGTTTAGCGAGGTTGATCGCTTTCTCTTTACGAGTTTCTGGTTCTCTATCTAGGAAAGAGGCGACCCATTCAACAGGATAGTTGTGACATAACCAAGCACACTGGTATGATATGATCGAATATGAAACAGCATGTGACTTATTGAAACCGTAGCCAGAGAAGTATTCAAAGGTTTGCCAAAGCTTTCGAGCCTCTCGTTCTTTAATACCCTTAAGGATACACCCAGATACAAACTTATCAAAGATTGCTTCTTTGACCTCATTGCCTTTGCCTGTTCCTTTCTTGGTCAAGATCTTACGAAGCAAGTTAGCTTCATCCATCGTGATACCTTCTCCAAGTCTATATGCTAGCATAGCAATTTGCTCTTGGAAGATAAGAAACCCATAAGTTTCAGATGTTACTTCTTCAACAATTGGATGGAGATACTTGATGTTTGTTGGATCACTGATTGCGTCAACATAATCCTTATCTACCCCAGCCGATAAGGGGCCGGGACGATAGATAGAAGTGATAGCAGCAAGGTCAATAATAGACTTGGGCTTCACTTGTTGTGCAAATGTTTGTGCTCCGCTTTCAGTAAACTGAAAGATCCCTACCCACTTTCCTTTGTCAAATATGTGTTTGTATATATCCTGATTGTTTAGATCAATATTGTTTGGGTGCAACTCTTTATCATAAAAGCTCTTAATGTCTCCAAAGGTTGGCGAGGTAATATCAAAGTGTCTCTGTAATACTCTGCCTATACAGTCTTCGATCATACGCAACGTAGATAGTCCAAGGATATCAAATTTAATGAATCCCATGGGTTCTAATTGGCGAACATTTTGACCTTCAGACCAAGGGGTTTGTCTTACCCCTTTGGAAGAGATCAAGGGCATAAACTTGTCTAATTGTTCACCGATTACAACTCCACCGGCGTGTCTGGAGCATGAGCGATAAGAGCCGTGAAGAGCTTCGCAGTGACTCTGAACGTCTGGGTATTTTTTGAAGAAATCCTGTAGAGTATCTGAGAACTCTACAACTTCTTCAAAGGTTGGCGTATAGACTCCGGCTTTGATACCATGCTTCTTTTTAGCCATCGGTGTGGCTTCAGCCAACATCTTACTGGTGACGTTATTCACTTCACGAAACTCAATCTCATAGAACTTGGATATGTCTTTGATCAATGAACGAAGCTGGAGCGTATTCCAGTTAGAAATAGGAACAACCGTTGAGCTTCCCCACTGATCGATCAGAATATCTTTAAGTACCATAGGATCGGATACATCATAATCAATATCAGGATAGTCCGTAGCATCCGAACGTAAGAAACGTGAGAATAAAAGACCATACTTAATTGGATCAACCTGAGTAATGCCCAGAGCATAAGCAACCAGAGAACCAGCCGCAGAGCCTCTACCGGGCCCCGATAATTGTACTTCATTTGTTTTATCCGCTATTGCTTTCATAGTTAGAAAGTATTTTGAAAAACCACGATCAGCAATAACTTTGAGTTCGTGCTTCAATCTCTTCTCATACTCATGGACCAGTGATCTGGACCTAGTTTGCTTTTGTGTTAAGCCCTGTTCTTTAAGTATAGAAAACAACCCCTTGGACGAAAGTCGCTCAAGATATGTATCTTCTTCATATCCCGCTGGGACGACAAAGTCTGGAAGACGAACTGTGGTGTCTGGTAAGAAATCTTCGATGCGGTCAAACGCAATACGATAAGACTCTTCAATAGACTGTTCTACCAAGTCATCGTCATACTCTTGATCACATGCTTCGGAATACCCACAGTAAGCTTCCCACATTTGAAGCCCGTTCTTAGGATACAGTTCATACTCCATCTCTTGAACATCAGTCGGAATGTTCATGTCTAGCCACTCAGGCTTTCCTTTTCCAATCCAACCAAGTCGCTTGTATAGCTCTCGGTCCTTCCAAGCATCAGGGTTTGGATAGTGAGAGTCAGCGGTTGATACAAGCTTGAGGTCGAACTCTTTAGCAATACGAATGATGTATTGATTGAGTTCATGTTGCTCAGGGACAGCGTTCCACTGAAGTTCTCCGTACCAACGATCACCAAAGATGTCTTGCATTTTTTGAGTTTGTTCTCTCATGCAATCCATAACAGCCTCGTCACCGTTCTCTCGCTCCTGCCAGTAGCATCCGGCATAGATCCCACCGAGACAAGCAGACATAGCAATAACACCCTCACCATACTTCGCGAGCAAGGCATAGTCAACACGAGGTTTACGATAGAAGTAATCTCCATTATAAGACTCTGATATCATTTTGAAGATGTTATTGAGTCCTGTCTGGTTCATAGCGAGAAGCACCAAGTGACGAGTACGATTGATGTCCGACTTGGACAGGCCTTTAGACTCGCCATCGGCCTCGATGTTTGTACCAGAACGCCCAGCATCAATCTGCTTAGCTTTCTTCTTGTCTTGTCGATACTCCTCAATCTTAACCTTCCACTCATCGACTGAGGGAATGAAGTAAGCCTCAACTCCGAATATCGGCTTAAAATCTTTACCTGCTGCTTTCATCCTCTTAGCATGCAGGACTTGATAAGCAAAGCCGTTCATGTTACCATGATCAGTCAATGCAAGTGCTTCGCAACCATTTTCATATGCGAAGTCCATGTGTTCTTGCGGATAGCCAAACCCGTCAAAGGGTGAGCCTACACCGCTATGTGCGTGTAAGTTTACAAAACTAAGTATGCTGTTTTTTCTCTGGTTGTTTTTGCTTCTCTCAACCACTTCAGCTATTATTTCGACGGTGCGGGTGAGATCCTTGGGTGTTGGTTCCCGACTAGACTTAGCACTAATGGTATATTCAAAGCAGCCATCTCTATGTTTGTGAGCGTTTATCTGCCAGTCAGTTGTGATCTCGTCAATGTCTCTTTCTGAGAAGCCAAGCTTGTCTAAGTGTTTAACTGGAAAGGTCGCAATGGTCTCTCCTTGGCTCTTCACTACACCATCGTAATTGCTGTGCAGTGGTTTGATATTTAATACTACGTATCCTGATTTCATATTTCCTCCGATTGTTGTTTATATTATAACACATTGTGTCTGTTTGTCAAGGGGGTTTTTTACTTATTCTTTGCTTTTCACTTCGTCAAACTCTTCATTTTGGTCGTTCCATTCCCATGCCTCATATGAATCAAGCTCTGATTGTTTGACAAAAAACACTCTTTCAACCAGAGGATAGCCACCGAGAATATGATTATCATTCGTATTACTTTCGATTAGATTTGCAATATAAGACTTTCTACCGCTTTCTATACTTTTAATAGAAGTTATAGGTGCGTCTAATTTGTCCCCAATTCTGGCTGCTATCCACACTTTATCTCTAACTGGGGACGCAGTCATTCGATTTCTCCACATATTTCCTAGTGTTTGATAAACAAAGTCAAATCTTGATGGAAATCTTCTTTGTTTTATTTTTCCACTGTTTTCTGGGTCCCAAGTGTTTTTTGGGAAAAATTTTACAAACTCTGCGGCTATTTCGGAGTCACTTGGCATAGGTAGAGATTGCACTCTGTGGTCTGCGAACAATTGATTTGTCATCCTAGTTAGTCGAGCTTTCCTGCTGGGTGCAGCATATTTTGGCTTTTTGTTCATGATGTAGTTCTCTGCCCATTTTTTCTTTTGGTCAGGTGTCCAATCTTTGGTTGCAGGCTCTACGCTTTCGTGAATCTCCCATGCGCATTTAGTCTGATGTATAATGTCGTTTTCGTTTTCTTTAGTTACATCATCGTCACTTTCACGGTTTGAAATACCAGCCAATTCGTGCCCATGACGTTTTTTATCATTTACTGATAATCCGTCTCCAAGTACGAGCACGTGCCCTAGAGATTCATAGCCATTTTCTTGTCCTTTCTTGTGTGCTCTAGATCTATGGTTGCCGCAAAAAGGGTAGAGCTTATCATCAATTTCAAAACCAATAATAATTCTTTTCATTAAAACTTTGTCTTCGTAAAATTGTGAATAAAGATCATCTATTTGTGTCTTATCTTCACAATTTTGTCTGGCTTGAAAAAATCTGTAATAATGCGACGTGCGAGGGCCAAGCTTTGACGCAAAATCGTAATTTGGTACAACTTTGGTTTTCAAGTTATTATTACATATGTATTTCCAAATTTCTCTATACCTCTCGTCAGTATCAGAGGATGGATCGTTCATGTCCAATTGGCGAATCAGACCCACTGTTTCTACGTAATAAGAATTACTAATTTGTATAACATTTTCTTCACTCATTTTTTTACTCCTATTGTTAAGTGTGTTTATATTATAACACAAAACCCCTTGTTTGTCAAGGGGTTTTTTCGTAATCTTCAAGCTTTTGCTTGAAATCTAACCACCTTTGCGATGATAGAAGTGCTTCTCTTCTTTTTAGCACCGACCTGATCCTTTCTTTTTCTGCATCGGTAACATCAACCCTTCTAAAGTAGTAATCATATGTCATAGAGCATTTTTTATATCGATTGGCGTTTCCGGAAAGAAACTGTAGATTCTCTAATGAGTTGTCACCTCCAGAATTTACCGGTACAATGTGATCTACCTCGTAGACTACGTCAGTGGTTTTCCAATTATTAAAATCCTTTCCGGGTGCATTCCAAGTAGCAGACACTTGATCCCCTGAAGTTGGTAGGTCATGTGTACACCTGAAATCCTGTATCTCAAATATCATCTTAACATACTCCATGGTTAATGCCGGGTTATATTGAGACTTCTTGTACCCATTTAGAAAGAAATAGTATTTTACTTTCCTTGATAGTGCGACAAACTCTTTGTGACCTGCTGGTCTGTTTGTCTCTATTTGTTGCAAATGCTCACTAAGAGTTCTCGGGTTTTCACAGGTTTGACTGTATCTCTTTTTGTTATAATAGCTCATGTTGTTCTCCTTTTTTATTATGTTTATAATATAACACGCCTATGTTATTTGTCAAGTGTTTTTATAAAGAATCTAAATAAATAACGCCCGATACAATGGCCACAGATAATGCCAGACCAATCATAATCTTCATGAAGTCTCTTGCAAGAATTGGAAAGATCATCTTGATTTTCTTTCCTTTATTGAAGTTGCGATAGACAGCCATCTCGCGGCCAGATAGTAGCCCAACAAAAACCCATGTTGTGCTCATGGGAATCGAGCTATGTATTTTAAAATACCAGAGGATGAGGGCGTAAAAGAAATCGATTATACAAGCGGAACGGATAAACCTTGTGCCGCTCTTTGATAAAACAATCTCCTGTATTCTTCCTCCATTTGTGTAAAATAGGTGCCCTAGTCCGCCCATGAGAACTGCTATAACTCCAAGCATTGTCATCAAGCTTACCCCATCTCTGGGGAGATAAACAAAAATGTTAGCAATGTCATGAGACAGCCACATGTACCATAGAAAGCCAGTAGAGCACCACTGTGCCACCGACCAATATCTTTTATGTTCTTCTCTTACCGACTGCTTTTCGTTAAGAAATCTAGACAGTATCATCCAAATAGCATATGCAGCCACTGCGGCGACGCCATATCCTAATGCTGATTTCATTATGATCTTCTCTAAGACAAGGCCGTTTGAAAAAGCACTAAGGGTTAACAACGTGGTTGATACTGGTATACCGAGGCGAGTGAAGCCAAGTAACAAGGCTGGTGCGAGGGCATGGTACCAGTAAAACTGCTCAGGGAAGGGGATTCTATCCAGTCTTCCAAATGCAATATCGTTCTGCGACCATCCGTACAGAAGGGTTGCAGCTAAGATTGCCGAGGTGAAGATCCACATCCAGTACCACTTAACCTTCTTACTGTTGGAACTAATAAACGTTCCAAGTGTTTGGGCACTATCGTTTCCAATAACAGAGTATGCTGCCAATAGAAAGCCGATAGTGCCATATATCGTTGATAAAGACATGTTTTTTCCTTGATTAGTTAGGTATATTCATATGAAACTTCTACTTCTGGTGTAACAAGCTCTTCTATCCCTCTCGGCGTATATGAAGCCATCACAGGGCGATTGTCAACCCAATGATAGGTTTGACCTTGTTTGATTCTTGGCTTGTTATACGTGACCCCTTGATAAGGGAAACCATGTTTATCAAGCCACGCTTCCGTTGCTTCGGAATGCTCATTTGTTCTCGCTGTGAAGAACCAGATCTCTCCGGTCTTTTCCATCTCTTTCACTTTATCGAGCGCTCCGACAAGCGGTTTCGCTGTTACAAAAAGTTCTGGTGTCTCGTTTGGAATGTCTTCACAGACTGTTCCGTCAATATCTATTAGCCACACTTTACTCATTTTTCCTCCATATATTTTATTAATTCATAAATGTTTCCGAACGGATCTCGTTTATATACAGAGACCGTTCCATCTCTGTGTTTCTTTGCTCGGTCCCCTTCCTCAAAACCATCCACTTCAAATGCTATGTGTTCGGGGTGTTGTGATTTTACAACGAATGCGAGCTTGATGTTCTCCATCTGTACGAAACTCCATGTCTCGTCAACATAGAGTATCTCGCCTTCAAACTCATCACGATACCACTCTGCTGCTTCTTTTGGGTTTTCAACTTGTAGTGCTATATGATCAATCTTCATTCAGCCTCCATCGTCACCAACAGTGGGTGGCTCAGCATCTTCGCAAAATCCATAGACTGGATGACTTTCATCTCCGCCACTTCTTTTGAATAGATACCGGCGATACCTTTACCTGAATTGTGAACAGCGTCGGTTAGATATCTAGCTTCCGCTTCGGACTTGTAAAAGACCTCTCGCAATATCTTTACGACATCGGGTGCGTATGTGTAATCATCATTCCAGATGATAACTTTATATTTGCTGGGTGGTACAACCTTTTCTCGGTCCATTGTCCCGATGCCGGTTCCCACTCCATGTTTCTTATCTTTTTTTCTTTGTGTCATTCTTTCTCCTTGTATTTATTGTATCGTTTTAGCATCTTGCACACGCTTTTATTTGTCCATTTGCGGCCTCTGGGTGTTGTTATATCTTGTTCGTTTAGCTCCTCTGCGATGGTTGTGAGCGTGGCTTTTCCGCTTTTACTCACAGAAATCAGTTCACCTTTTACTCGTTCAATTTCCGCACCCAAAGTCATGGCTGACTGGTGTCCTCTGGCTATATTTGCTTCTCTTGCTTTTGCTCTATCTAAGCTTTCTGGATTCCCTATCTTTTCTCCTCTGGCTCGTTTGGCTGCCCATATATCTTTCATAAGTTGGCTAAAATGTATGCCCTTACCATCACTGCCGTGAGCCTTTCTGTGACACTGGTAACATAGTGCAACGGTCTTGGTGCCACCTTTTGATCTTGGCACAACGTGGTGTTCTTGAAGATCTTCTGTTGTTTCACATTCAAAGCATTTCTTCATGTTACCTCCTTGTAAGATATTATTATATTATAAAGGTCATTGCCGTCATCTATTCTTCGCTGTATTTCTCTTGCTTCCTCTATCATCAACATTTCTCTGTCCTGTGGGTATTCTTTTATAACTGACCACTCGAACGCTTCTTGTCCATATTTATCAAAGTCTTGTTGAAGTTTGTGATTTTTATGTTTTTTTGTTTTAAGTATCCTAATGTGTTGTTTCCAGCGTAGCTTTCCTCTAAATGTTTGTCCGATGTAAACTTTGTTATTAATTGTGTTTTTTATTTGATAAATACAGGCTGGTTCGGCTTCTCTTATTTGACGACTATATGCTTTAGCATAAGACAGTTTTTTTTCTTTGTTCTCAGAATAATATTTTCGACCATAAGTCCGCCTGTGATCAACATACTCTTGATCAGAGTAGTTTTGTTTGTGACGAAGTCGATTTCTTTCTATAACATTTGTTCTTTTATTATATTGCTTATCGTATTTTCTTTTAGCTTCTTTCTGCTGTTTTGTTGAATTACGTTGATTCTGTTGTTTATTTGTACAGGCTTTACATGACGGCCTTCGTCCATCTTTTTTTGATTTATCTTTATGAAATTCCTCTAAAGTCTTTTCAGTTTCGCATTTTGTACACTTTTTCATGTTACCTCCTAAACAGGGCTTGGCGGCCCCAATTGTAAGTTTTCTCTACGTCCTCATCAGTCAAACCACATCGGAGCATCGAGTGCATAATCTCAACTGATAGGTCTGTGTTAGACAGTAGGGTATTATCCGCACAGATAGAGACAGGTATATCCTGCCTTATCCACTCCTTAATAGGGTGATCGCCGATATTATCAATGACCCCTGTGTGTAGGTTTGATGTGATACATGCTTCTAACACAACGTTCTTTTCTCTAACAAGATCAACAACCCTCTGGTTTTCAAGTATGGTTGTTCCGTGGCCGATCCTCTGAGCGTGGAGGAAGTTTATAGCAACTTCAATCTCTTTTGGCGACCTGCCTTCTGCGGCATGAACGGTTCGTCCGATACCATACCGTCGAGCTTTTTCAAACGGCTCAATATAGTCAAAGATATTCCACTTGTGGGTTGGCAAGGGTCCACCGGCAAGGTCAATGCCAACAACTCTTGGTCTGGGCTTGGCCACTTCGACCAGCTTGTTGAGCATCTCTGGTGGCTCTCCGTAGAGGCCGCAAAGGATGAGGTTTGAATCATGGTCCAAACCATCGATCGCGGCGTCAACAATCCTTTCAATAGATGCGCCACCATGCAACTGTGGTGCAAATCTTATTTCCATGTGGTGCACACCAATCGCTTCTGCGTCTTCGCAAATTTCATTGGCTACTCTGGTGACGTGCTGAGGTTGTTGCAAAACCGACAGGGTCAGTTCAAATTTCTTAAGGGCGCTTTGTAAACTCATCCCTTTGTGAAACGTAATTTCTCTTGGAATAGGTAACGGTTTTCTCTGTCTGGTAGCAAGCTGTTGAAGCGTGTGAAACCGTATGGAGCCATCTAAATGGCAATGTAGTTCGTTCATGTTTCCTCCGATTATTTTTCTAAAAGCTTGATCTCAATAGCTTCTATTTCTTTTTTAACTTTGTTTATCCAATCTCTATTCCTTCTCATGTGTAACGAATAGATTTTTTTATTGTCTGGGTCATCTGTTATAAGTTGTTTAAGCTTAAAGATGGATTCAAGCCGCTGCTTGTTCTCTTCAATTAACTGAAGTTTTTGTGTTTCAAGTTCTTCGACCTGTTCTTTAGTAAGCTTTTGACTTGATTTGTAGTTCTTTTTATATAAATCCTTAAACATGTTATGACTCCTCAATCTTCTCAATGGCCTTTTCCAACTCTTCAATGGCAGTATCAATGTTTTGTTTCCACTCATCGGCTGACGTTACCCAGTGTTTTCCTTGCTTTAGCTTCTTCAATGCTGAGTCGAGCCAAAGCCAAATTTTATGGTTTTCTTGTTTCATGATTACTCCTATTTATCAATTACGAAAAAATATTCGACCAGATTTTTCTGCTGTTTTTTCATACTTTTTGGTTGCATGCAGATTTTATGATCTTGGTCGTATACAGTTACATTGCCATGCTTCTGGCATATCAGCAGGAGATCGGCAAAGGAGATGGCATTCCTAGGTCCGTTGCTGTACGAGAGTATAATCCTTTTACAATCAAACTTCTTTAAAAGATTATCAAAATCATCATGTACTGTTTTTTTCATGTAAAAGGCACCAGCGCATTTTTGATTCTTCTTAAAACAAACACGATCTGGTCTGGGTAGGGCGAATGAATTATCGACACTTGGTTTATCCCAAAGCACAACAGAATCGTTTAAATGATAACACGCATCATAAAGAACTCCAGTTGTATACGGTGGGTCCAAATAGACTACATCCACCTCGGTGTTGGAAATGTCAAAAATATCACAATGTTCCACTATTCCGCTGATGCCCTCTATCAAGGTTGGTGTTTCTAAGACAACCGACTTCTTGGATGATGCTGACCACTTTTTCAGTGAGCTTTTTTGATCATTCGTTCCGTTAAACACCTTGTTCATGGCAATGATTGCACTGAACAGAAGAGCGTTTTTCTCTGCTGATGATTGCAAGCTGTGAATGTAGTCAAAAATAGCATCTAGTTTCTGGCCATTGGCCAGAGTAAATGCTCTTGGTCTCCATTGTGGAGCGGTCTCGCCTCTAACTGGTCTTAAAAAGTTACCGGAATAGTTCTTATATATCCATCCTTTTTTACCAGTTAGGTTGTTGATCTTCTTTATCGCCATTCCTACAAGCTCTTTATCAAAACCAGTTAGAAAGACGCTAGCATAGAGTGCTGCTGACGGTGATTTGTCGCTAGCGTATACCTCCAAGCCGCTTTGTCTCATGTGGGCAGAGACTATTCCAGACCCAGAAAAGCCATCATAAAATGTTTCTATATCTTCTACCTCTAAGGTTAGTTCTGTTATTGTTTTTAATAGTTTTCTTTTGGATCCTTTGAATCCTATAGTGTTGTACTTCATTGTTCCTCCGATTATGGTATTATTATAACACGATTTTAAAGTTTGTCAAATTATTTTTTAAAATTTTTATTTCGTTTATCTCGCCAATCACGGGGTGTTCAAAGTGCAAATAAACAAACTCCTCTGTTTCCCAAAGGCAGCAGCATCTCATGCCCTTTTTGAGAATTCCCATTTCATTAATTACAACAAGTTGCTTTCCTGCATACTTCATGTTGTAATTAGTTTTTAAACCTCTCAACTAGCTGTCCACCTACTAAAATCACAAATGAACATATTGCTACAGTAAATAAAATTGAATGTGCTGTCATTGCTTTAGCCTCCTTGAAATCTCTTCCATTGTTTGTTTGTATTGCTCTCTGTCTCTTTTGTTTTCTTCCAAGCTCTTCACAATCATTGCGTGATTGTGAGCGAACAGAGCAATAAACAAAGAAACAATTACTATTGTTATATTAGTCACTTTTTATCTCCATTAATATTATCATACTTTCATCTAGATACTCATGCCCTGATGAGTCAATCCAGTCAACCTTATATTCGGTAACATATTTAATGTACTCTGACGGGTCGAAGCTTTCTTGAATGAAAAATCTAACTTCTGTTATTAGGCCAACCTTTCCGCAACTCACCCAACTGTACAATTCCCAATCACTATAGGAAATTACCTGAACGAGATCACCAATTTTGTATTTAGCCTCAACACCATCTGGTCTTTCTTTCACCTCTAGATATCTAAACTCTTTCATCTCAATAATACGTATTGCCGAAGCAAGCAGTGCACTGCTTTGGTGTATACGATCCTGTTTGAATTTTTTGCTCTCCATATGAGCCGCAAGTGTTGCACAGCTTAGAGCATTGCATCTCAGCCATTTTGATAACTCCTCTCATGAAATCATCATTGTTCTCAATGTAGAACCTAAGTCCTCCGAACTTATTTTTTACTTGCTTGACCTTATAATCGACTTCGCCATTCCACTCTTCGCGCTTTTTCATAATAACAATTATATCTGCTATTACTTCGTTCCAAGTGTTTACTGGTGAGTAGTCGAAGCATTCTTCGAATTTCATATATACAAATTCCTCATAAGATCCGTCCAAGTGTTTTGACAATGAAGCCCAAGCCTTATCCCTAATGTGTTTCATGTTCTACCTTCTCCAATTCATATTCTATTGCAACCATCTCCTCGTTTGCATCTGTCAAAATATAATCGTAACAGCTATGTTCCTCTGGGGATTTATTCACATAGTCCTTCACCAACCAGATACGCTCTCTGTCTTTAAACGCTATATCTATAGCATCTACTCTAAAGACGACGAGGTCTCCGATCTTAAAGACGAGATTCCTTTTAGCCTTATTATATTTTGGCTTCTTATCCATAACGTTTTTCCCCTTTCTATATCGTGGATAGAGATGTAGAACATAAGCGCTTGATTACAAACTAATATCATTCCTAGTGACACCAGTCCAGTAATCGGACACCTATATTCCACTAGATCTCCTTTCTTGATCGGCAGTGCATGACCCCCATCCACAATCACAGGGGTCGCAGTCGCAAGCCGGGCAACGGTTTTTACTAACAACCGCAACAGTCACAGCTACAAGACGCTTTGACGCATCCGCAACATTCGCATTTTTCTTGATTTGACATATTATTCTCCTATGGTTCATTAGTAAATAGTCCCCGTACCAACGACTTCCCAACTCATGTGTGTCTCGATATATGAATTATTTATATCCGTCTCTACTAGGTCCACTTTGTGTCTTTCGAGGTGAATCGCAGCCAAGGATCCCGCTTGATAAGCTTGTAAATATTGTGCTGGAATAACCATTGAACCATTGTCTGGTCCGGCACAAGTTACATAGCCTAGAAACTGGCTTCCATCCCACGAATACACCGCTACGGTGATCATGAACGTTGAATCAGCACTTGTGGGCGCCCAAGAGAATGTAACACCGGATCTATAGATAGGCGCTTCAAAAGCATAGCTAGGGTCGACCCATAGCATTGTATATGGCTCAATAAAGTCAAACCCATGAGTGGACACAAAATCATATCCACCCTCTTCTGTTGCGACATTGTAGGTAGCATCTCTCAATAGTTGAGACTCCCAAATGCTTGTTGTCTCATAAACTCCGGCGACGATCTGTTCGGCTCCGAAGTTATGTGCACCAGCATCAACTATAATACTTGGACCAACATCCATTGGATTGGTGGATGGACTAACCCCTATGAGATTGGTGGTACACTGATCATTAGCTGGGATCCAGCTTGTATGATTATCAGAAATAGGCTGGTGGAATTGTGCAGTAAAACTTACTGAGATTTCTTGTGATTCGCCCATACAAGCAGGGCATGCGACTTGTCTAAGGTGTAGACTTGTATAGCCCGTAACTCCCGACCTTTGCGGTTCTTGAGACGGTTCAACTGATGGTTGGGTTGGTTCAATCACAACCTCCTGTGTGTCTTTTGTGGCTGAGTCCGTGGGATTGTCGTAAACCTTTACGATTCCGATATCTCCTTGGCGGCATGCCAACAGCATCATTAGTAACATCATAACTCCAATTTAAATAAATGATTTAAGAATTGCTTAACAACCCTTTGCATACAGTTCTTGTCCTCTTCACATTCAAAAAGCATCCAACTGTATGTTGTTTCGTTTTTGGCGACCTCTTTTCTAAGAGAGTCGATCTCTTCCCTCATAAGGGGAAATATGTCCTTGAAATTGTCAGGCAGGATATCAAGGTCGGATGCTGCTTCGAGTATAACCGACCACTCTCCGTTATTATATGCCTCAGAAACTTTAGCAAACTTTTCTGCATTTCCTTCCTCCTTATCTGGGTGTAATTCTCTGGCTAATCTCTTGTAGATTTTTGAAAACTTATTAGCTTTTCTCTTGATCTCTATCTTCTCTGTTGGTATCAGAACGTCTTTTTCATCAAACTTGCTGTTAATTGGATTATCAGGTATTATCTGGTCTACTCTGCTTGAGTGTTTTTTATTTAAAGCATCAAGGTCAACATCATTATTTGCACACCATTCTCTGTAAAAAGATTCAAAGTCAAGATGTGCTGTGAGTAATACTTCTTTTTGGTAATCCAATTCAGATCGAAGATAGGTAACCTCCTTTAAAAGCTTTTGGTATTTTCTAAGATTTATCGTATAAGACATTATAACACACTCATTCGGAAATGTCAAGTCCAATTCTATGAAATTCTGAATATTTCATGTGTTTAGGCCTCTTGATGATGTTGGACAGGTTCGAGGATAAATAGTTCTTATATTCTTCCCAAGATCTCAAATCATAAAACTCATCAATATTGACAGAATTATCTGTGTCTAGATCTAAGTCCATAAACACATCTTTGATATCAAACCAGCGAGCAGAATATCTTTCCTCCAAAGGCAGTCTTTCGGTTGGAGCCAGCTTGCCCGGCTCAACGATGTTCTTGAACTCGCCTGTTCCTTTTCTAATTTCTCTCCGAAACTTGACGAACTCGTCTTTACCAAATGTAAAAGAGATAGGCAGGTTGTCCTCCGGAGACATACCTTTGTATGTTACGTAGAAGTTCTGGGCTGAAGAGATCTTCCTTCTGTATTCTCGAAGCACCATTGGATTGTACATTCCATATGGAAACGATACAAAGTACTTATCTGGTATCAACCATTTCGATATATTAGCAGATACTTTGAAGGCATTGAGCGCTCCATAGATAACAGACCAGCTTAAACAATCTCTTCTGTCTCTATCCTTTGGATGAATCGGTACATAATAGATTGGAATTCTTATCTTGTGCTCTGACGGGAACGCTTCGTGTTTTCTATGAATCCAGACAGGATCTTGTACGAAGTCTCCTATCCTTTGTCTTACGAATCTTGCTGTCTCATGATGCATGCAGAGCCAGATTGTATCACAACCAGCGTAGGCACACTCAAGTATTGCCGCTTCCAGCATTGTGTAGTTGGGTGCTACCGGCATCATAAAATCCGGCCACTCCATTCCATATTCTAGTGGCTGTCCAGCACAGGGAATTATCCCAGCAAGGTGGAAGCCATGCCCCTTAAAAGGCTTGTCGTTAATTTCCATAAGTCACTATTTTGATCCAATTTAAGTTTTAACAGGTCTGCTACCTGTGGTTTGTTGTCGTACTTGTACCTTGTTTCTCTGTACATGTGCTCGACTTTAATTGCGTAATGCAATTGAAGGCCTTTTTTGTTATAGCCATTTGATTGACCTCTAATACCGTATTGCTTCATAAGCTGTAGGACGCGCATCCTCACATACATCTCGGACCATTCTATGTCATTGATCTCAGCCTCTGGTATCTCGGATATAGCACATACATCCTTCATGTCGTTTCTAGTCTTAGCTCTTGTAGACGAGTGAAACATAAGCGTATGAACAAAGTTTGTATCGGGCACTTTGATTAGCTCGTGTTCATGTCTGGCTCCTGAACGAACAGCGAACCAATCGTATACAATCATATTTTCGCCTTTATCACGATCAAATTCAATAATTTCATTGTATGAAACCTTAAACCTCTGATTGTTGTTCATTATGATGGACAAAACACCCTCTTCTTGTCTAAAACTTTGGATATTGTTAGGAAAAATCACCATCCCAGCCATTGAGAGTAGGAATACCAGTCTATCCCATACTTGACTCTTTTTATGCGTCAATTTAGAAGAAAAACCGATAAAACCGAAATCCCAGTGGTTTGGGCAATCATCAAGCTGAAAAGGTATATGAGCCTTATCAATTATGACTGGAAGATTGTGTTTGTATGCATATAACAAAGCAGCAAGAGAGCCACCAACAACAAGTTTATCAAAACTTAAATGTTCCACACACCCACCAATCCGGCTAATCCGATAAGCTCTTTATATTTTGGATGCTCTAATACCGCTGGGGTAGTGAACGTCTTGCTTTGAAGAGCAGATGAAATGTTTCTTTTACTCTCAAGCGCTTCGGCTTCTGGAACCTGTCCCTGTTGAATCTGATACAACTGATTGATCATAGAATCGATCGAGTGAAGTATTGATTCTCCAACCTGCTGGTCGGGTGTTGGGTCATGGACTATCCTGTCCTGTACTGACTGCCAATCCTTAAGTGGTATGCCTTCGAGGTAATTTGCCTTAAATTCATCCTCTGACAGCATTGGGATGACTACATTTGGATCTCTCGGGAGCATCTTAAGAACCTCTCCTATCATTGTCTGCATCTCGAACAGGTGTCTGTCTTGTTCCGGTATGTTTGACAACTCTGGGCTCTTTTTTAACATAAAATCAAGATCCTTTTTGAACGGCTGAAAGAATGAGCGCCTTGCCTTACCAAAGATAAAAGTATCAAAGTCGCCCGGAGCAGCTACACCATATGCTGTCGCAAGTCCCATCGTTTTCCTAGATTTGTTTTGTTGCATATAATACCCCATCATCAGCGCATCGGCTGCAAAAATCTTATCCTCTGGAGGGTCCAGTGCTACGACAAAGTGTTTAACTCTTTTTTGTATCTCTTGCATGACTGCTGCTGCGTTGGCACCGTCCCCTATCTTATATCGTATCACTTGTCCCTCAGAGTTGGTCACGGGGTGAACACCCTTGTAGAGATAATACAGAAAGGGAAGCTCTTGTGGGAAGTTCGCCCTCTGTCGCGATGGTTTCTGTAGGATGTGAAAGATTCTGTCTGCTATCATCATGCGGTGCTGTTCGACTCGCTCCTCTGATAGGCCTGTGTCTGTCTCTTTCAAGTATTTTTTCCATTCATTAAGAATCTTCTTCATCTGTCACTACCCCTTGCAGAAAAGTTTCTGGCATCATTTTAATTAGCTTGCCATCAACGAAAATATCGTACGTCCAATATTCAAAATAAAACAAATCTTCCACCAAATGAGAATGAGTCGTAGTTTTGAATATATATGGCCCATCTGCTATAATTCCCAAATCAGAACTTGAATCAACGATCAACAGACCGAAGTTGTTTATCTTGATCAAATCTCCTATTTCAAACTTTGCTTCTTCAAGGGGTGCTCTCTCCACTTCCAGCCCTCCAATGCGTGCGAGAAGCCACAAGATGCTTAATAAGCACAACCTCCAAAAGCGAATTATCAATTTTCTTCATACTCATTTAACAGTTCTATCAGCTTATCATCAAATGGTGCTTCAATCTGCTGCTCCTTATGGTTCTTAAGTAAATAACCATTCAAATACCCAAGCGCAAAGCATCCGATATAAAATATTATTTTTTTCATGTTTTCTCCTGTTAATTGTATTCTATTAAGTTTTTTAAATCTGCTAGTTCTGATTGTAGGTGACTTGAACTATCAAACCCTGACGCTATTGCTATTTTCTCTAATTCATCTGGGCTATCAACTACTTGTTCAAAGTTTTGAATCGCTGTTATCGTCTTGTTTCTAAAAACATCGTACATCACAGACCAAGATGGAGGGAGAATTTGCTGTCCGTCTTTAGAGTAGAACGGCGCCCTAGTGTCTGCTTGTATGTTGTAGGCCCATTTACCTGAAGTGCCATACAACATCGACTTAAGCTCTAATAGGTTAAACTGGTCACTAAATTGTTTGTAGTCTTTTACTGACACGGAAACCATAGGTAATTGGAAACTATCTGCTATTTCAAAAGCAGGGATATATGAATATCCATCGTTAGCAGGAGCCGGGACAAGCTTGTCAGCATAAGTTGTATCTATCATGTTGATAATTCTTTCTCTAGGTTCTTGGTTTCCAGATGAAATCCCAAAGGATGGAAGATCTGATAAGTTTGTGGAGCTTGCAACTTTGTCAAGCTTGTCTTTGATTTCCTGCTGTGTTGGCTCATTATCATCCATTTGCATGTACATTGTTGTGCCACCAGCGAATAGAGACAAGGCCAACAGCATTTCCCGAAAACCTTCTTTTAAGATTTTTTGCTCATCTTGTTTGGAAAATCTATCCCAATTTTCCATAATTGTTTTCATATTACTTTTCATTCTTCATTTTCCTATAAGAGTTCACTGACACCGGCCAGAGATCTGTTGCAATTTCTAAGCACGCTTCAGCTACTTTCTGAATTTCCCACTGGGCTCCTTCGTGTGTTCGAAGGTCTATAAACTTAAGTAGATTTGAAAGATTGCACGTTCCGTAGTATTCAGTATACAAATTTTGTGGAAGTATCATTCTGGCTTGTTCTCGGCAAACACCTCTATCTAAGAAATCATTATAAGCAGCAAGACACTTGTTTGTGCAGATCTCCATATATTCAGAAACAGTTATGTTCGATGGCATCATTGCCCCATCATCGATGTCCCACATCTTTGGATTAATCAATTCTTCGGGGTTTGATGCTTGTCTGTTCGAACTATGTTGTGTTCGAAAACTCTTTGGCAAGTAGAAAGCCATATTTTTCTCTGTATATCGTCTAGAAATTTCATTATAACTCCATGTTCTATGACGGTGGTGCTGAGAACGTATAAAGAGAGGCACGACAAATTTGAAACTAACGACATTATGCTCAAATGTCGAAGTGTGTTTGTGCTTAACGAGATATTCAACCAATCGTTTATCCCTATCGCTAAGTTCATCTCTTGTATTACCAAAACTGACACGAGCACTATTAACAATGGTAAGGTCAGTACCCATGTGGTCAACATAGCTAACCGAACCCACATCATCACCGTATATAGAAATTGTTCTACTATAGCTCTCACTCATGAATCCCTCTCACTTTTGCCAATTGGAAATTCGGGTCTTTCAGTATCCTGTGCGACGTGCTCGTCCTCTTCGGAGAAGAATGGAATAACAAACTTTTTATCACCAACTTTGGAGTAAAACTCTGTTTTGTTCTGTACCTCTGCTCCTCTCAATACCATATCTCTGGTTTCTGAAATTTCATAGTCATCAATACTCATATTGGGCTTGCCCATTTTGGTAGGCTTAAGATCTATCATGTCAAACCTCATTCTATAAAGAGCAGGGTCATTCTCGCCATATGTTTGAGAGTAAAACTTTTGGCCGACAATAACCGAATCTTGAAGGTATTTTTTCCCTAAAAAGATCATATCAGTCTTCATTGACTCTCTCATTTTTTTATCGCCAATAACCATTAGCGAATTCTCCTCACCGCCATATTCTCCTAAGATCTGATGGTACTCGTACCCCTTGTGGTTCAAATCTATCTTCAAATAGCTGAGCATCGTATTATCATCCCACGGGAAATCAGCACCTGCCGCTCTTGGTGGGTTCTCAGCACTTATGAATGCAATTTGAGAGGCTCCATCCGGTCCCGATAAGGAGTCAAAAGCAGCCATAGCATCAGATGATGCCTGTGTGGGTGGAAGCTCAGCTTCTCCCAAAGGAGCCTTCAGTTCTTCCTTCTTAATGATCTCCATTATAAGAGACCTAATATTATCTTCAGTCAATTTCATTTTCAATACCTCCATAGACATAGTTTTCTAACACTAAATAGTAAGTTTGACCTAGAATCTCAATCTCTTCAATCATAGATCTTTGTACTATAATGTTCATATTCGTTATGATATCTATTTTGCAATCACAAGAAAAATCTTTAACCTTGCAAAGCACATATGGTGATTTCTGCTTCTTGTAGTCAGCGGGTAGCAAGAATGAGTGTTCTTTCTCTTGCTCGTCCTCTTCTAATATATCGACAAGGACGTGTCTGTTAAACGGTGTGAATCTGTTCATATTACCTCCAATAAAAAAATACCTGTCGCGTAAATAAAGTTACCACAGGTTCTGGTTCTAACGTATAAGAAACAGCAAATCCGTTATATGCTAATATTATAACACATAACGGATCATTTGTCAAGCTTTGTTTAAGGATTATTTTTCTTGTCTTGAACATCCTTTCTTAGATCTGCTAGATCGTTTCTACATTCCTGCATGACCTTTCTAGCACGGACTGCTGCTGACTTGTACCCGTAAAGGTGTTGCTCAACTTTATCCAACTCTACCAGTATTCCTTCGAGCTTTTCAATCATTTCTTTTAGTTGTTCTCGCATAATTTACTCCTTAGATAATCTCACATGCTCCACCGGCACAGGCTAGTTCACCTTTTAAATCAGTGTTATCTTCAATCTCAATAACATTGTCTAGATTGACCTCTACCAGTGTAGTAAGTAGTTTCTCATACTTTTCTTGATCACAATCTTCAAAGGGCGCCTGTTTATAACTGTGATCGGAGAAAGGAAGTACAGACAGGCCGTTATAGTTACATCTATTGTTCCACATCCACTCTCCAACCTCCTGCCACTCATCGGGTTTAATTGTAATAGTTGCCGAAACATTGTTTGTGTTTTGTCCGCTTCGGTGACCTTTTTTAACCCATTTGAGATGAACTGCCTTTACTCTCTCAAGCAAATCCAAAGCAGATTCGTGCCTTGTTGTAGAGCCCTCTGGTGCCTTCTGAGGGACAGAAATGACTGCTGTGTCGTGTGGCCTAAAGAATTCATCTTCAATCATCTCTGGGTGATTTATGGCCAAGTAAGAGTAGATTGCCTCGTTCTTGCCCACTCGGAGTCTTCTAATATAGTGATTATTGTGCCATGCATGAATACCACTTGAGGTTCCAAGAGTTAGGCTTGTAGTTCCTGCTGGCTTTACTGTTGTACAACGGGAAGCAGGCTTGATTCCTATTCTCTCCGCAATTTCTGCGTTGATTAGCTTTACAATCTCTGCTGCTCTTGGCATGTTCAATCTCAAAACCTTTCCGGAAGCGATACCGGTCATTGAGACACCAATAAGATAATCTTTCTCTGTGTTTCTCTGCCAAATCGGTCTAAGGTAATGAAAATCAGTATAGCTTGCTTGTAAAGTACCTATGATAGCAGCAGCTTGGGCTCTTGCTTCGTACTCCTCTTGTGTTTCTACATCCGAGACGTTGACTTCGGTGAGGTTGCAGAATTGGAAAGGACGGAGAGAAATCTCGCAGCAAGGATTACAACCGTCATCTTTGTCATTAGTGA
>Ga0080013_1001115_pt1 | contig 36516 bp, 37 predicted proteins | sample ETNvirenome_6_85_FD_69236 | JGI IMG/M metagenome (GOLD analysis project Ga0080013, IMG submission 69236) | Marine viral communities from the Pacific Ocean - ETNP_6_85 (SPADES assembly) (version 2) | ecosystem: Environmental > Aquatic > Marine > Oceanic | place: Pacific Ocean | collected 2013-06-19
AATGTTCCGTTAAATGCGAACCATTCTACTTCTCTTGCTAACTTCTCAAGAGCTAAAGTTAATTGCTCTGAGAACTCATCAACAATTGGGTTACCACCAGCTAGACCTAATTTGTCAGCTGCTACAGTTGCACCCTCACCATCTGAAGAGTTTACAATATTTGCACTCAAATCAAATGGATTTTGATGTTGAAAAGTAGCCATAGCGGTATAAGTCATTTTCACACCTTTATGGAAAACCTGAGTAACGCCTGTAAATGCAACTCTGTCTCTACCTAAATATTCTGTAGGTGAAGCACCTTCTTGACCTTTAGTAGGTTCAGAAGATATTGTTGCACTATCAGCTACCTGGATTTGCCAGAAAGTTGATTGTAATACTTTACCACCATTTAAACCGCCTATTGCGGAAAGAAATGGAGTCCTTTGACCACCAACACGGAATAACTCACCAGTAAAATTATTAATTTTCTGGGAGTAAATTGCACTATTTGTCAAGCTTATGCTTGCCATAATATACCTCCGTATTTAGTTGTTTAGCTTGTACTTAATTTATTGTGATACGTTCTCGTCATCTTCCATCAGAGTAAGTTTTGCTCGGATAGCATCTTTAGTACTACCTTTTGTAACTATGTTCTGTAGTTGAGACAGAACGTCATCATCAGATACGTCACTTGTAGAATTTGCATCAAGTGCTGCTACTCTAGACCTTGCATCATCATTAACTACAGGTTGTTGTTCAGATTGTGTAATATCTTGAACTTTACCAGTAGGTTCATAACCATACTCTGTCTTAGCAAACTCGCTGACGGCTTCTATTGTTACATCTCCGTCATACACTTGTTTCAAAGCTTTACCAAAACCATTTTCTGGATTTAAACCGATACCTCTTATAGCATCATTAAGTTTTTCATCCTTAAAAGAAGAAAGTTCAGCATGTAACTTAGCATTCTCTTCATTCTTTCTATCAATGGTTTCACGCATTGCTCTTGCTCCCGAACTATCGAGACCATCAAATTCGTCCATATCGTACCTCCTCACAGTGTTTACCTATCAGACTAAGCCTGTGGAACCTAGCCGCGGTGTTACCCTTACACTTGACTTTCGGGTTGGGTAACTAAATCCCTAAGTCCTTACTCTGCGGTTTTTATACAAGCTTTCTACGCAGGCTTTGAAAGCTGATGCAGGTCATTAAGCGGACCACGCAACGCTAATCCTATTATACACTAAGTTTCTAAAAGTCCACTAACTTTACCATCTTTTTTAGCTGCACCAGCTTGCATACTAGACATTGATGCTGCTTCTGCAGTTAATAATCCTATATCTTTCTGTGCTTGTACATTACCTATAGCAGCAGACTCTAGTGTTGAAATATCACTTGTTCTACCTGTTTGTGTAGCCATTGATTGATAACTTCCACCTTGTTGATAAACTTGTCTAGCTTTTTCTTGTGTTAATCCAGCTTTTCTTAATGAATCAAATCTAGCAAAAGTTCTACTAAATCCAGCAGCTTTAGCTTCTGCACCAATACTTATACTTTCTAAATCACCTTTTAATAACTTATCATTTATCTCTGGATTAATTAAAGCAGCAAATATAGTAGGTGCATCTGAAGATATATTATATTGTTCTTTAAACATTTGTTCTACTTGAGGTATATTATTCTTAACAGCATTATATGTCATATCTATTCTTTGTTGAAATTCAGAAGCAGATACTTCACCTGTTATTAATTTATTGAACTGTCCTTCAAAATCACTTGTATCAGCTATACCTACTTCTGCTAATGTTTCTCTATATGTTGCTTTAGTAGCCATAGCTTCTAATTCATTCATTATTAATGAACCATCTGGTCTTTCTAGGTATTCAAACTCATTTTTCCAAGCTTGTGTATTTCTTACAGCTGCTTTAGCTAAATTAGTATCTCCAAATTTTACCCATTGATTAGCAAATTCTTTTTGAACACCTTCAGGCATAAACTTAAATAAAGCTTTAGCTCTTTCTATTCCTTCTGTGTAATCTCCTGCAGAATTAGTTGCATCAGATTTACCACTATAATTAGCTCCACCTATTATTCTAGAACCTGATTCAGCCTCATCATAATTTGTTGTATAACCAGCTGACATAAATTTATCTAATTCAGATTCATCTATTTGATATCCTGCTAAATAATCTTTTCTATATACTGTTATCATTATCTCTCTATAAAACTTTCTGTTCTAACAATTCCTTCACCATAAGCTCCTGCTTGAGCTATAGCAAAGTCATTTTTAACCTTCTCTATTCCTAATTCCATACCTCTACCTCTTAAAAACTCTAATTCTTTAGTAACATCATTCATTTTAATCACTTCTTTTAATATTGGGTCATTACCTTTTACATCCATTCCCCAAACATTTTTAATTGCAGATTTCTTATTATCTCTAATAGTTGACCATTTAATATCTTTATCATACATACCATATTCTGCATATTTTTTTTCTTTTATCATTTCTGTAAATTGAGTTATATAATTTGGATTATTACGTAATTTACCAGCTTCTGCAGGTATATCTATATCTATCCATAAATCTTCTGGTAACCATTCATTCATAGCACTTCTTATTTCATCTTGTTTAGTAGTTATAGGTGTCATTGATATACCTTTAGATGCTGCAGCTATATCAGGGTCTTGTTCCCAATTACTTGATGGGTCAACTAATTTAGTTAGTTGTTTTATAGCTCTAGCTTGAGCACCTTCACTAACTGGGTCTCCATATTTACCACTTGAAAGATTACTAGCAATTAATTTTATTGAATTAATTAAATGAGTATCATGTTTTAAATCATCATCTGATACACCCATAGTTAAAGCAGTAGACATAAATCCTTCAATATTTGTTTCTAAATTTAATTGCCATGCAGCATTATCAAGTCTTCTTGATTGAGCTGCATTAAATTCAGAACGTAATATATCTCTTCCATACCCATCTTTACCTAATAAATCATCAAGTGTTGAGTCATTTTGTAGAGATGTAAGAAAATTTTCTCTATTAAATTTACCATCTTTATCAGTATTAGCTTCTATCCAATATAAATATCTATCTGTAAAATCTTGATTTTGCCACCATTTCTCATCTCTTTTAACAGAATCTAAATTATCAAAAAATTCATCATAACGTTCATTTGCACCATCTAAATTACCTGCATCAATTAAAGTATCCGTTTCAATAAATTCTTTTGCTAAATCAAATTCATTTACTTTAATTGTTACAGGGTCTAATTTGACACCATACTTTGCATTAATACCAGCAGGGTCTAAGTCAGTTTGAAATACCCAAGAAACTTCTCCTTTATCTACCCTAATGAGATATTCTACGGTAGTACCGTTCTCATCAACAACTTCTATAATCTCTGCATCTAAAGGTAATTTATCCATCTTCTTCAACTTTCATTGCGTTACCAATCCAACCACTATTATCCATCATACTACTTCGTGGAGGTAAAAAGATATTAGGGTCTTCATTACCCATTTCATAATATGGACTTGGTGCTTCTACACTACCATCATCTTCTGGTATTACCCAATCTTCTAATCCTACTTTAGGTAAGAACCATCTTTCAAATGGTAATTCTATAGCTTGAATAATTGGAGAACGTTTTATTGCAGGCATAAATCCTGGTGTTGGTAACCATTCTTTTTCAAACATTCCACTATCTACATTTAAACCAGTTGGCATCAAATCATTAAGTGAACCTCCAAACCAACCACTAGGTAATTCTTTATTTTTCCAAACAGTATCTACTGAATCCATATCCATATAACCTGTAGTTCCTAAGAATTTATATAATGCACCTAACCATTTTTCATTATTTTCCTCAATCCAACCATCAACTATACCTGGTTGAATTATACCTTCTTCTTCAGCTTGTCTTAAACTACTTAATATAGGCCAAGGACCTATTCTATCTATAACTCCATTACCTTCTGCCCACTCATAAAATTCTGGTCCTAGAGCATTTCTAATTGAATCTTCTCCCCAAGTACTTTCTATCATAATTCCTGCTGATTCAAGTAATCCAGCTATTAATCCAGTACCAAGAGCATATAAAAAGTTATAATGTTCCCATTTAGACATAACTGCAACAGATTTAGTAGGTAATTTCTGACCTGCTCTTAAACCTACTCTACCAGCAAGAGATTTACTTCCTGCTGTAATTAAAGTGTTTCTCATTCCATATTTACCTGCTCTACCAACTATTTTTTCTGAAGCAAACTTACCTACATCAGTAATTCCTTGAGGAACTATTTTACTACCCATTTTACCAACTAAACCTTGTGGATTATTAAGACCAGATATAGTTTTAGCTAGTCCTTCTGCACCCCAACCATAAGCAACTTCTCCATAATCCATTACTCTTAAACCTCTACTTACTCCATAACCTAAAGCTCCTATACCTGTTCCAATCTTTTCAGGTGCTTTTGAAAAGATGTCTTTAGATAGTTTTGTAATTGTATTAGATAGTTCATCTGCAGACATACCAAGTCTAGATTCTATTGCATCTATATATCCTGGATTTTTTTCATTAGGTATCCAAGAACCATCTGGACCATAGTTATGAGCACCTAATAATACTTCATCTCCTCCTATACCTGGAATAGGAGTTCTTTGTCCAGTTCCTCCACCAGCTACGTCATGTCCATATGGAATACCTGGTCCTTTTATTCCCCAATAAGTACCTTTTTGAGGTTTATTAACAAATACTTCAGAGTCAAATTCCATTGGTCCATCAAATATTAAAAGTCTTGCATTTGCCCATTTAGCAGCTTTTTGTTCAGATGTAACAGATGGTGCTCTTTTCATAGCTCCTTGTTTTACACCTGTATCTCCACCAACAACTTTCTCACCAAATTCATCAACTTGTATTCTTTTTTCTGTTCTTACAAGTTGTTCTAATCTTTTTGGAGACCAACCTAGAGCTTTACGTACTCTTTCAAATGTTTCAGGGTCTTCCCACCATAAATCTTTAAGTAGTTCAGGGTCTTCTATAAGAGTAACATATACTCCTCCTCTTGTTTTTTTATCATGTAATTCTGCTCTATATGGTAATTTTTTAGCATCTGTAGCGTTTAAACCTATAAAAGAAATATCTCCTTTAACTGGATTATCTCCAGGTATTGTTACACCAGTTTTCTTTTCAAAACCTAGATTCTGCCATACTCCTTCATCAACTATAAATCCTTTTTGATGTCCTCTAATTATTTGATGAACTTCAGTTCCACTCGAAGGTGCTTTACCATTTACTATATTATCCATATCTAAATGACCATCAACTACACTTAAATCCTTTGCTAATTCATATTGACCTGCATACTTTCCACCTTCTGCTTTTCTAATAGGTTCTAAATCGTTATAATGCCATTCTTGTAATTCTCTTAATAAATCTGTACCACGACTAGATATAACTTGTTTAGCACCTGCAGGTGGAGTGTCTTTTAGATTAACTTTACCCTTAGCAATTTTATCTGTATCATCTTGTGCTCTTTTCATTACTTCTATAAATTCTTTAGTATTTAAACCTTTCATAAGGTTTGCTTCATCTGGACTTAATGAACGTATACTTTGTTCTTTAAATACAGTTCTTAAATAGTCAAGCATATCGTGGTTATTAGGACGACTTAAGAATTTAGCTATTTTAGTAACATCACCTTTAGTACTTCTTTTTAAGTTAGCAAATCTATCCAGTATATTTTTTTGGTTAGCTGAAATCATAACTTTTTTCTTAGGTACATTTTGTGGAGGAGCAATACCTTTCATTTCATTATCAAATCTTTCAGGTATAATAATATTATTAACTCCTTCAACTCCTGCATTCTTAAACATCTTAGCAATTTTTTTACGTGATTTTAATTTTTCTTCAGGTGTATTTCCTCCTGCTAAACCTGTACCAACTTCTGTTGTAACAAATTTTAAATCTGGCCTTGATTTAGAAAAATTAACAAACTCCTTTATATTTTTTTCTATTTCTGAATCTGGAAGATTTACAAATTTTGATTTACCATTTTCATCAAATATACGTGTTCTAGTAGGTAAAGCATATGATTGTCCAGTTAAACCTTTTCCTACTCCTAATTCAGCACCAAAGAAGTTTTTAGCATCCTTTGCTGCTTTTGCACCGTGTATACCTTGTTCATTACTACCAAATACAAATATATGGTTTTCTGGTAATTCTGTAATTTTTCTTTCTTTAGGGTCAAAGAAACTATCTGTAAATACTTTTGCTTCTGGTTTTACTCTACCTGTTTCAATTCCTTTTCCTTCAGCTATATCATAAAGATTATTCATAAACGATTCATTTCTTATCATTCGTGTTAAAGTATCAGCTTGATTTTGTAAACCTTTACCATCAGAGTATGACCATTGACCACCAGCAGTATCTATAAATCTATAACCTTCAGCATACTTTTTTTCAAGTTCAATTATTTTATCTGGATTTTGTTTAGCCCACTCTGCCCATAATTTTTTATATTCAATATCACTATTTGTAAATCTTCCATCTGCATTTTTCTTTTCTGGTTGTAATACTCCACTACCATCAGGTGTTTTTGATTTATTAAGTGGTGACCCAGGAGTTCCGTCAGGAGTACCTATATGTTGAGGTCTAAGATTTTTAATAGTATGTTGCCATACATCTTCTATAGTTCTTCCAGCATAAGGACTACCTGTTCCAAAGGTAGCATAAATTGCTGAATACTGTTTACCAAATGAATCACCTTTAGAAGAAAGTTCTATATTTCCTTTTATTTTTTCTGGTTCAATAACATCATCAGCTAATCCTATAGTTGATTGGTCTATTTCATCAAAAGCAATTCTATCTTCTTCTGCTTGTCTAGCTATTCCATATGCATCAGAATCCATAGTTTGTGCATCACCTAAAGGAGCATTTTTCATATCTTCAAGATTAGCTTTGTCAACTTCGTCTATTTGGTTTTGAACTGGAGTAACTATTTTTTTCTGTTGTTCGCTTGCCCATTTATCTAATTCTTGGAATTGTTCTGGTTGAATCGTTTTTCCATCTGCTGTTACACCTTCAAACAATTCATCAGCTAACCAAGCTTGATATAGCTTTTTAGTTTCCCAGAAATCTTTAGTTTGAACTACTCCTAAATTTTTTCCCTTTACATGGCTAAAAGGATTACCCATTAATTTTTCAGGAGGTGTATCTCCCCATTTTCTTGCAAATACTAAATCTGCATCTTTTGCGTCATCAACTATTGTTACTTTTATATCTGGGTCGTTTTGTTCTATAAATTCTTTAAACCATTTAGCGTGACTTTCACCTGGTTTTTCTTCTTTAAATGGATAGTATATTTTTATTTCAGCATCATATTTCTTTTTCATTTCTTCTCTATATACATCAGCAGCAGTTTGTACATTGTCATAATACGGGTCATCAGATTGACCTATAGTACTTCTATCTACTTCTGCTTCAGCAATTCTATCTTCTTCTGCTTGTCTAGCTATTCCAATTGCATCAGAATCCTGAGTTTGTGCATCACCTAAAGGAACATCCCTCATTTCTACTTGTTCTTCTGTATGAGAAACAATATCCTCAACAATATCCTTAACATCTTTTTCATCCATACCAATAAATATTGAAGCTTGTTCATTAATAAACTTTTGTAATTCTTCTTTTACTTCTTCTAAACCAGTTTTATCTATTAAACCTTGAACATATTTTACTATGTCACTTTTTTTCCATTTAGCCATTAAATCCTACCTGTCATTATTCCTAACATTTGTACTTGATTATTTCTTTTTACTTTCATTTCTTTAATATAATCTTTCTCTCCTCTTAAATCTTCTTGTAGTCTAGCTAATAATAAATTTTGTGGGTCATCAACGGTAGCTATATCAGGTCTTGTACCAACAAGACCTGTTAATACATCTCCACCTGCCTGTATATCATCTCTTAAATCCTGTTCTTCTTGAGATGTTATTGCTTGTCCAACAAAAGAACCTGGACTGTCCATTAAATATCTTTCAAAATGACTTCCAGCTTCTGCTGCTCTATATGCTTGTCCCATTTCTTGATAGAATGTATCATGACTACCTGTCCAAGCTTTAATATATTCATTAATTTCTTGTTGTGTAGGAAGTCTATCTACTTCAGTTTCAAAATATTCATTTAAATAAGCAGTCATAGTAGCTATACCAGGTACTGGTTTTTCTTTCTTAACGTCTTTAACATATTCATCAACTTCTTTATCTAATAGTGTAGATTCATGTATACTCCAATCATCTAACATTTTTCCTAATAAACCCCAAGAGAATCTAATATCTTCTGACTTATCATCTTGAGCCCAAATAAATGCATCAGGTACTCCGTCTGCTATTGCTTGCCATTCTTCACTCTGATAAGATATATGTGAATATCTTTGTTGAGCTGTAAGCATTAATTGATTTACATAATTCTCCATAACTGAATCTACAGTACCACTATCATCAAAGTCATCTTCATCTGCTATACCTTTGCTTACTAATAAATCTTGTAGAGAAAATACTTGTTCTTCATTTAAACGTTTTATTTCGTTCATGAATCCTGTATGAAACATAGATTCAGGTTGAAGTCCTAGAGGTAATGGAACACCAAATTCATCATAAACTACTTTCCCATCTTCTGTTATAAAACCAGTATGTGCTTCTCCAGTAGCTCTTAAGAAAGCATCTGCTGGTGATAACTTTGAACCTTTATATAAATTTTTGCCAGTTTTATTTTCTCCTAGAACTAAATCTCTATAGTATAAATAGTCATCACCTGATAGAGCGTCTGGATGTGCCTGACCTAATATATAATCTCTTTCTTCAGTACTTAAACCTTCAAAATAAGCTTCTCTTTCTTCAGCATCCATTTCCTCTTGAGTTTCAATACCAGTTGTTATTTCTCCTGTTTGAGTTATAGCTTCATCAACTTCATCAACTTCATCAACTTCATCAACTTCCTCTTCTTGATATTGAGGTGCTAATTCCCAATGATATTTTGTTACTTCTCCATAAGTACCATCAGGTAATTGTTCTATTTCTGTTAATTCTGTAGGTTCGTAATGTTCTATATAATAATCTATTGATGCTTCTCCAGTCCCATAGCTTGTCCAGTCAACTGTTTCTGGCATCCATTTTCCATAATAACGTCCGTGTAAAGCAGATTCTACTTCATTAGGGTCAATTTCTTTTATTGAATTACCTTCTTGGTCATATCCTTCAATTGCTCCATCTTTAATAAGAAAATTTAAAAAATCAACTATTTTTTGTGGTTTCCACTTCTGCATCTCCTCATAAAACTCTTGATTTATAAGGCCATCTTCTAACCATTGGTCAAGCCATTTATATTTACTATATTTACCCATTATCCATCCAATACACTATAATATTCTTTATCGTTTCTAAACATTCTTGATATAATATTAGTCCAAATAGGAGCAAAATCTGGATATTTAGATATGATTTCATTTGCCCATGCTTGAAAGTCTGCTCTCATATAAAATGCTATTTCATTTGTACTTGATAACCACCAATCAGGATTTCCTGACTGTGATTCTTGTGAGGATATTAATTTATTTTGTTCCCATTTAGGTATAAATTCATTAACAAATATTCTCCCAGTTTCAGTAGTTTCAGCTATTTTTAGATTTGGCCACTTCTCAATCATCTCAGCAAGTATTTCTCTTGATTTAGGAGGTTGTCTTGTCCCACCAGTTCTATTATATCCAGGTAATTCTTGCTCTAAAGCAAATCTATAGTTACGAAGTACATTATCAGAAAGATTTTCTGGCAATCCAGAATAAGCATATTTTTCTTTTTGTGCAGAATATCTAAAATATCCAATAGTATCATTGACTGCTTTATTGTATTCTTCTAAAGATAGAATTTCTCTTTCACCTATATTATATTGTCTAATAACTTCTTGATAACTTCTCTCTTCTAATGGATTATCAGGTAATAAATAAAATGCACTTAAATCTAATTGTTCTAATACATCTTTATTTTCCTTCTGCCATTTTATAACTCTATCACTATAAGCAGCTTTTCCACCTTTTGCCTGACTTTTAGCAGTTGTAAGCCAACCATGTTCAAATCCATATAATCTTACAAATTTTTCATATGCTGCTACATGGTCTTCCCCAGATTCTTTTAGTAGATTTTGATATTCTTTTGCTAATATCTGTGTACCCCATATTTGTCCATTTTTATCTTCTGCATAATATCTAGGAGTAAAACCTGCTGGTGCAACAAACTGAGCCATAGCTCTAAATAAGAAAGTTTGTCTAGCTTTAGCGGTTGCATAATCTCTTAACGCACTATCTATAATATCTGGTGTTAATTCATCATCAGGTAACTTATCAGCTGTAGTTCCCTTCCAGTTTATCTTTTTTAAGTATTTATCTAAATCACCAGATTGTAATAATCTCTGGTCACCATTTTCCATTTTTAATAACTTAAATAATTCAATAGATGTATTAGCTCTCATTTGTGACACTTCAGTTTCATTACCTCTTGGTATAAAATTCTGTGCAGCAAAGAATTTAACTAAAGAAGGAGATTTAGGAATTATTTTATCCCAAAAACCTTTTCCACTTGGAGGACCAAAATCACCAAATAATACGCTTCTAAACTCATCAGCTATCCCACCTTGTGGTAATACTGAATCAATTGCCCAACCTGCAAAAGGTGTAGGCCCAGGAACAAATCCCTGTCCTAATAAGTTAACTCCAGTCACATATCCTCTAGGTGACATTTTTATTTTTGAATCTTCACCGAATATTAAGTTAGACATATATCCACCAAATGGGTAAGCAAACATTTGTTCTCCAGAACCATTAGGGTCTTCTGCAAAGAATCCGTCTCCTGTATATCCTAATGCTGATGTTCCTCTTCCACCTTTAATAGCTAACTGTGCTTTTCTTCCTAACATAGGATTTTCAGCTAATATCTTAGGCCATGTTGTTAACATTTCAAACCATACTTCAGGGAATGGAAATATATTTCTAGTCATATCAGATATTTTATGTCTTTTAGATACATCATATAATAATGATTCTGTCATACTCAAACCAAAAGCTTTACTTGTATCAGATATTAATTGATAACTATCCATATTGAATACTTTTCCTTGAACACCTTTTGCCATCTTTTCTAAATCTTTTATAACTTGTTTAGGTAATTCTGATAACTTAGCTTCCTTAACAAAATGGTCTCTTAATTTATTATCCATTCTATGAAAATTATCAGCTATGTAAGACCACCTATATTGTTTAAATACAGGACTTCTATTTAAATAATTGATATTTTTTTCCATTAAAGTCTCAAATACCATTCCTACAGCAGTATCTAAATGAGATTCTAATGAAGATGCATAACTTTTATCTAATAGTTTTTCTTCTTTAAAATGAATAGCACCTATATTCCAATAACCAGGATTATCATCTACTTTATCTCTAAAAACCTTTTCAAGTTTTCTCTGGTCTGGACGAGATAATTGTTCATAAACATCAAAATCATCTTTATTTAACATATGAAATACTTCATCTTTATGATGTATTTCTCCTGTAGCAATAATATTTCTAATCTCTTCATTTCCACCATGTGCTTCAATATTAATATGACTATTCATTGCTCTATCCATATCTCTAGTTGCATAACGAGTATCTTTAGCCAAATCAGGATTATATTTTAAATAATCTATACCAGGTTTTAATTCATGACCAGTTGCTTGCCTTATTCTATTTTCTAAAGATTTAATATAATTTATAGCTACATCATCATTAATAACTACATCAGTCCATGCATCCTCACCCATCTCATATAGTTCTTCTCTATATCTCATTCCTTTACCATTTACAAACCATTCAGATGCTTCTTCAGGTCCATGTTTAGCAACATATTGAGCTACAGGGTCATTCCTAAGTCTAAATAAAGTAAATAATATTCCTTTAGCATATAATTCTGAACCATCATCAAGAGTAACCATTGGAAAATCTAAATTATATTGAGGAGAATACTTTCCACCTTTTAATAAATTAACAGTCCAATGCTTTTGAACTACTCTTTGGTGTTCTGTACTACGCATAATATTATCAAAAGTTCCATAAGTATCAAATAATCTCTTTTGTGCTTCTGGACTATATGAATTAACCCAAGCTAAATATCTAAAAGGATGATTATATGCACCATCTAAACCTGTACTAGACATACGTAATTGTTCTTCCATGAATACTCTTGTGAAGAAAGCTGGTCTTAAAAGAACAATAGGTTTAAATATCTTCTTTGTATAAAAATCTAATGTTCTTGTAACAGCATCTTCCATCTGTTGATTAGTTGGTATGAATCCAGAAGGTTTATCTTCTAACTGTCTTCCACCTTTCCAGTATGATTTCCATTCATCCCATACAATTTTTGAAGGTGTAAAATCTTTTAATTGGTTGTGTGGGTCAGCTATATGAAATAATTTTGAAGCAGCTCTATCTACAATACTTTGGTCTATTAATGGAAATACATTGTCACTCATTTCTGATAATAAATTAGCAGAAGGTATAAGAATCTCTCTATAATCTTCACCAATCTTGACTGACATTCTTACTGAAGCAGACTTCATTCCTGGTGCTGGAATTAAATTATCTAAAGGTTCTCCAGTTTTAGGATTAAATCCAGCTTGTTTGAAATATCTTTTAGTATTTTTCTCCCATTCATTTACTACTTTCCTAAGATGTGCAGCAACTACACTTGCTCTTCCTTTAGATATTTCTCCTGTATCTTCTAAATATTTTATTTTTTCATAATTTTTATTCATCAATTTTATTAAATATTCAGTTTTATTTCTATATGAACCATCTACAACTTCAAGCCAATCTGCAGTCCATTTATTTATTTCTGCATTAGTAAATTTATTTTGTATAAAATGTGCCATTAATTGGTCTGTAGCTATTCCTGCATTATTCATAAATATATATCCACCAGGTAATGTTCCAAATAATTTTTGACCCCATGGAGTTAAACCACCTTTAAAATTAGAACTAAAACCTAGATATTTTGATACTCCTATATCTTTAGGTTTCAAATTAGTATTATATATTGCTTTAAAAATTTCAAAACTATCTTTAGGTCCATCTATAGCACCTCTTGCTTTTTTCCAAGGTGCCTCTGCTGCTTTAACTTGAGTATCCCAATTTCTCATAAGTCTCATTGTATTACGTGATATTTGCCATGATTTTGAAACTGCTTCTCCAGTAACACTTCCCATACTTCTCATTGCAAAATCTTGTTTTCCAGTTATACCTCTAACTGCTTTATTAGTTACATTAGAAAATCCTTTAGGTAATCCTGGAATATTCCATATTTTTTCATCTCCATGAGTAATATACTTAGTTGACTTAATACCTTCGTCCATCATATCTTTAAAAGCTGTAAGAATCTTTTCTTCACTAAAAGCTTTTTTAGGGTCACCAGGAGATTTTAGAGCCCACCAAAATCTTACATCAGATTGCATATCCATTAATACAGGGTCTCTTACTATATCTGCAAAATCTGTTTTTCTTATATATTTAGCTAAAATTCTAGCTTCTTGAGTAGCAATTAATTTATCGGAAGTACTACCAAATAAACCTTGCATTCTTCCATTAAACATTCCATGTTTTCTTTTAACTGTACTATCTGCACGATAAATACTATTTAAAATATTATTTCTCTGTTCTGTTGTACTTTGTAGATATAATTTTTCTTTTGGTGAAAAATCACGACTATCCATAAATTTTTCACGTTCTTTTCCTTTTAATCTTGTAGCTTGGTCCATATCCTTTTTTAAGTGTTTCAATTTCCTTTTACTATCAATAAACCTAACTTCTCCATATTTAATTCTCTTTGCTTTTTCTTGAGCAACAACATTCACATATCTAGATTTTCTTTTAGCTTTTGTGAGATTTAACATTCCTCCCGTAATATATTCTGCTGGTAAAGCAGAAGCAAAATCTAATAAACCAGATGCTATTTTATAAGATGTTGTTCCTTGTTGTAAAAATTGTCCTGCTTCATATCTACCCCATGAATATTCAGTTAACTGATTATCATCCATTCTTTCTCTAGCTGCATATTCACTAACATTCATGTCATTATAGTTAGTTCTTCTATCTGAAAATATTTGTATTTTATTTGGATTCTCAATACTTAAATAATGGATTTGACCTTTTTCATCCATCTTCTTTATAGGAGCACCAACTTTTAGATAATATAATTGGTCAGCTCTTTCTTCATCTCCATCAAATTTAGCTAATAAATCTGCATATTTAGGGTCTGTTTTCTTATCTATAGATTCAAAAAAGAATCTCTTACTTCTATCCATATTTACAGCTTCACCACGCATTACTTTTTTAGCAGCTGCCCAGATATAATTTTCACCAGAAAATTCAATTGCTTCTTTTAAGAAATCAATATTCTGTCTAAGTTCATCTGGTCCTAAATCTCTTCCTAGATTAGGAACTCTAGATATATTAACTAATGAAGCTACATTAGATTGTGCTACTTCTGGAGAATAACCTTTTTCTAACAATTCATCATATCTATTAAGGTCTTGATAATATCTCCAAATACGACCTTGTGCTCTATAAGGAACACCCCCACCACCAAATTGTAAAATATCTGAAGTTGGTAAAGGATTCCATTTATTCCAACTCTCTCTAATAGCATCAAATGTTCCTAAAATCCATACAGTTGGAGCCCACTTTCCTACTTCTTCAGGTGTCCTTCCACCTGGAGCCCAACCACCAGTTAAAATATCTATAATATTTAAATGCATATCATCTGTAGATTTATCATTTTTATATTTCTCATTTATTTCATTCCATTTTTCAGATTCTGATACAGCCCAATTAGCTGCATATTCATCTGCTAACATTTCCATAGATGGAGAATCAACTGGTACACCTGTAGCTTCTGCTGATATTAATACTTCTGGAGATAATATATTATATCTTTCTGACATTTGAACTATTCTTTCAGAACGTGCAGGATTTATTTTATTAATCTCTTTATATAAATCATATCTATTCTGAACTGTTTCATGGAGAGAAAGCATTTCGTTTTCTCTTACTGGGTCAATCCACATTATGTATTTCTATTATTTATTAATTGAGCTATTACAGGGTCAGGATTTACAGAATACATAGCATTCAAAAGTATATCCACATCATCTTGAATATTTTTAGTAGGTCCTCCTCCTTCACCAATTGGAACTCCTTCTGTTATAGGTTCGCTTGGTATTTCAGTAGATGTAAATAAATCTGGTCCCATAGCTTCTGCTTGAGGTACTTGCATAGGAAAAGGTGCATTAGCTCCACCAGAATCTCCTAAAGGAGCACCTTGCTGTTGTTGTTGATATGCAGTACTTTCTCCATAAGCCATATCTTGTCCACGCATAATTGGTTGAGCTCCATCAGTTCTCTGACTTAAAGCTCCTGGTCCACTAACTACATTTTTTCTATTAGGAGTGGGTCTTCTATACCCACCTCTAGAACGGTTCTTCGCCATAGCTATCCTCCTCATTTAACATAATAATAATATTTGGTAAAGGTCTAATGATTGTATATCTTGGAAGTAATTCATCACCATATGGAACATCTCCAAACTCTTGATTAATAATACTCCAAAATTCATTTTCTGTATTTTCCATTAGAATCCTCCCATAGCACCAGCTACTGATGGTGGACCTTGTGGTGAAGGTAATCCACCAGGCATACCTTGTTGTTGAGCCATTTGTTGTTGTATCATAGCTTCTTCTTCTGGAGACATCTGTGGTTCTTGAGGAGTATAGAACATTCTCATTATATCTGTCATTTCTGCTGGATATTCATAAATAGCTATAACAGCCATAGTAGCTGCAGGGTCTCCCTGAGCTGACCTAGCAAGAATAGATTCAAATAAAACATTCTCTGCTTTATTCTTTCTAATACGTTCTTGTACCTTAGCTATATTCTCAAGACCATCAATATTATCTTGTAGAGTTTCTACGTCTATAACACCTGCTTGTAATAATTGCAAACCAGTGACAATCTTTTGTGGTTCATCAAAACCAGCCATAACTCCATAAACACGTCTTGTTCTAAAATCTCCACCAATATCTGCTATAGGAGCATAGTTTTCAGAGAATGCAGTACCTGCATAAAAACCTTGTATTGGTTTCTTTCTTAATTGTTCAAACTGTGCAGATAATAAACTATCAAGCTCTAATCTTTTTTCATCCATACTTTCAAGACCATGTTTAATAACTTCTCTATATTCATTAATCATTAATGACATAGTTCCATTAAGTTCTTGTAGTCCTGCACCAGTAACAAATGAGTTAGGAGATTGAGCATCATCAGTAACTGGATATCCACCAACTAATCTGAGTTGTCTTTCTAATCTATCTATCTGTTGAAATAATTGATAAGGTATATTGTTCTGTGGTTTAGATACTTGAGTACCAGGAGCAAGATAGTTAATTGCAAATCTACCTCTTCTATATTGTCCTGATTCAAGTTCTCCTGATATGTTAGTTTCTGTGAATACAGAGTCTTCCATAGCTATTGCTGACATGATATTAATCTTTGCCATCATAGCCATCAAACCTATAACATGGTCATACTGACCTTTGAGTTCATCAAAAGATGTTCTCTTCATAAATACAAATGGAGGACTGCTTAAAAAATTTGGTATGAAATCCAGAATCATTTTCTTTTCTGGGAATATTACATAAGTACCACCCATATCATAATATTCAATTATTCGTACACCCTGGCCTGTATTATCTTCCCAGGTATTATCTTTATCACTTTCATACTGTGTACCAACTTTTCCACCACCAGGACCATAAGCTGCTTCTGTAGCTTCACTCTCATCGGGATTTAAAATCTCTTTTGCAAATTCAGGATATAGCTGAGCAAGTTTAGACCTAGGTACTCTTCTCAATACAGCTAATTCTCTTGGTTCTTGATTAGGCCCAAAGTTTCCTGGGAATGTATCAAAAGGGTCACGGAGTTCTGCTGTAGGATATATATAACCATTTTTATCAGTTCTTGTTGTTATAATCCAAGCACAGTATCCGTAACCAGGTAACCATCTAGCTGCCTGACTTAATTGTAAATTTAAATTTTGTTTCTCATCATAAGAAGTAACAATTCTTTCTAGCTTCTCTGCTCTTACCTTTGCTCTGTCAGAACTATTATGATTTAATATATCTACTCTTACTTGAGGTATTCCTGAAATCTTTTGAGCTAATCTATCTATACCAGATTGAAGCATGTTAGGAGCTGGTAAAAGGTCGACATCTGAAGTTTCCATTTTATTACCTAGTAATGCTTTCATACCATCAGCACCACCATTTAAAATAGCTTTAATTCTAGCCTTCTGTACTTGTCTATGCTTAGAAGGTTTACCTACTACTAATTGTGTAGCGTTATCAACTATTTCTTTATAGTTCTTAAGACCTAAATTTTCTATCCCCATGGTGCCTCATTATAGTCGGTTCTATCAAAGTCTGTGAAACTTGCGTTATAATCTAATCCCATTGTCGCTAACTGCTCTTTGTTCATTCTTCTAAATACCTTCATTGGAAACCATCCTGCCATAACAATATCTGTCTTTTCTTTATTCCTAGTAGTTACAGGCTTTCCATCAAAGTATAATAATTGTTGTCTATAAGCATTAACTTTAGCAAGACTTTCAGAATTTCCTGTCGGTAAAAATATTTTTTGATTTTCAAATAATCCAGCCATAGAACCTACACCATACATAGGGTCATGTTTATTTTTTCCAGTAACATGTCCTTGCATAGTAATACCACTTCTTAAAACAAATTCTTTTATTTTATCATCTTGTCTAATAGCAGATTGAAAACCATTCTCTTCAATAATCCAATGTTGTAAATCATATTTATGAAACCAGTCAGACATAATCTGTAGAGCATGTTTAACTCCTCCACCTTGTCTATTTTCAATATCTATAAGATATAGTTCTCCTCTATAAGCATTTATTCCCCATAGAACAGCAGCTTGATATCCAGAAGAAGCAGGGTCAAGTCCAGCAACTAAATGTAAGTTACCTGGTACCTGCCCTAAAACAAAGTCAGGTCTCATACATTGGTCAATCATATTCATAGTAAAGATTTGTGTACCTTCTACATATGCCTGGTTGTAATAAACCATTTCGTATATCTGTCTACCACCAGTAGTCTCTGCAGCTTGCATACGTGACATCAACCATTTGTGTGTTCTCTTACTTGGCCATAACATACAGCTTTTATGTTCATCAGTTAAATGGTCAGGTATATTACAATCTATACTGTGTGCTGTTTCAACTATTGTTGTAAAACTATCATTAGAAAGTAAGTGGTGATATAAATCATCAGAGTGTTGTCTTGAACCTATTACTACAACAGCAGTATGTTCTTCTTTTCTTGAAGAAAGAGTTGTTGTCCACCACTGTCTGGTATTTTCTCTAGCACCAGGTTGCATTGTTGTCTGGTGGTCCTCAATGTCATCTGCAATTATTAAGTCACAGTCTCTTGAAAGTATCTTTCCACCTTTACCTACAGCAACCATTGTTGGAGATTTAATACCTGGTACTGTTCTTGTACCTACAGTAAATTGATTCTGTGACCAATTCTTTCCCGACCTATTGTCAGGTTTAAAGTTTTTACCTGGAGGACAAAAGTCTTCTCTAAGTCTTTCATTCTCATCTAGATGGTCTAACACAGAGCTCACAGCGTTCTTAGCTATGTCTTCGTTTCCACCTACCCACATGATTCTTATGTTAGGGTTCTTCATTATCTGGTAGACAGCGAAGTGTATTAATAGTTCTGTCTTGCCATGCCTAGGTGGACTTAATATTAAAAGCTCTTTACCGTTAGCTATAGAGTCATTAATATTATTTATCCAATTCATATGAAAGTCAGCAGTCTCATACTTTTCCCCCGTTTCTGTAGCAAAATATTTGTTGCGGAAGCTAGAAAAATTTTCTAAATCATTAATTGATTCTTCAGTTACTTCCCAACCTTCTGCTTTTATCTCTGTAGTTCTGTCTATCTTGTATGCAGCGAGCATACGTGATACGGTTGCTGACGTACATTCAAGCTGTGAGGCCACGTCCATTGTGGTTATCTCTCCTGTAGCTAAAGGTTCTGCCCATCTCTCTCTAAATTCATCATAGTATCTACCTCTACGTATAGAAGCATAGTTCCCTTCTTCTGATTTAAATTCCTGATTTATAGGTTTAGTTGGTAATTCTTTACCGTCTCTCTTCTTTTGAGCCCAGGTTCTCTTATTACATTGCTCAGAACAGAACTTACGTTGCTTACCTTTAAGCCAGTTCTTACATCCTTTCGCTTGACATACTATTCTTGCCATAAATCTACCTCTCTGTAGATGGTTGCGTAGATTTAATTATATGCTATATTGATAATAATTACAAACATTGAGAAGGATTTAAGTTACAAGTGAAGGTGCCATCGGGAGGCAGAAAGTTCGGGATACGGAAGTATACAGTAGAAACACAAACCGAATACTCAAGGACTTAGTAAGACTGATTAATCAAATAAACCTTATATTATAGGCCCGCCCCTACCCAAGAACACCATACAGAATTACCAACATATTTTTTTCTACATACATAGTATCTAACGAATGGCCAGATTGACATGTGTAGGTCTAACATTGTATCAGCTAACCCATTCTAACGACACTTGAATGCTAACGCATTCTAATTCATCATTCTCTGTTGTGATATAAAGTAATATGTTCCATCTTGCTTACATACTTTCTATTAATTATGTAGGTAGGTAGAATTAGAAACCTAACAGTTTCTTTAACTTTATTCTCTACAGTAATCTAACTAAGGAGATACTATGCCTAAAGAGATAATCTACCAAGTCTATAGTTGTACTAAATGTAAAGCTACAGACTTGCCAAAATATGATATGCATTGTGTAATTGAAGACGGTAGTTGGTTATCAGACGCCCAAAAAGAGCGTTGTGCAGACCTTCCATCGCCTTTCAATATGAAAGCACCAGGTAATAAACTCGTAACCGAGTATTGCAACTCATGTGCTAGAAAAGAATTAGTAGCAACTGAAAGGTAATGCAAGTTAGGTAGGGGAGTGTAACAATTCCCCTATCTTTAAGCCTGCATTTGGGGGAATATTTAGAATAAAAGTGAGAAGAAGTAATCTAACGATTACTCATTAATCATTCTCTATAGTAATAAGAAAGGTAAAAATGAATAATTTATTAAAACTAGCATGGATAATTATTATATTTACTGCTATGAATTTGTACTACTTAAATAACTAATAGCTTTCACTTCAGTTGCACTCTGAGCTTGAAAGGAGTTTTAAAGCGAGTGAAGTGAGAGGTATTATATATAGAAAGGAAACATATGAGTGTAAAAACTAAATGTACAGTATGTAAAACCAATGAACTACCAATGGCAGGACTAACATTTTGTAATCCATGTTATGAATACAGAATGACTACCAAATGGTGGTTAGATAAGGAAGAGAAGAATAGTTAAAATAAGAAACCTAACGGTTTCTCTTAATCTATTCTCTATTGTAATAAGTATAATTTATTTATGAAAGGATAAAAAATGAATAAACTACTTAAAAACTATCAAGGCGATATGAGCGTAATTAACAAATTCGTACATATCGGAGTACTAACTACAGTAACTGAAGACGGACAACCTAGAACAGGTGTATCAGACGCAGGAACACCTTGGATTAACGGACTTAACTTTATTAAGGACGGAACTGAGGGAAAGAAAGCATCATTTATAGCTAGTGCATTTGATGATGTAGCTGTTGAAATAGCAGAAGCATTAAAAGAACAACCTATTAATGAAGACTATAAAGCACCATTTATGAGAATACAAGTAGGTGGTAGAATTGAAAGAAATACTTGGACAGACCCAGAGAGCGGGGAAGTTAAGTATGATAACAGACTAATTATAACAGATGTTTGGAATGCACCAGTTAAAGATGACACTGTGTATGTATATCCAAGTAATGAAAATAACCCTAGTTAGATAATAAAAGATAGAACAGTTGGAGCAGTAATGTTCCAGCTGTTTCTAGCTTTTTTTTTAACCTTCGATGTCGCTAACGCGACAATAATAAAGGAAGTAAATGGTATAAAATCTCTTAAAATAAAAGGGAGATTGCGTTGCCCCTGAATGAAAAAGGGAGACGAAGATTAGCTATCTATTAGTAAGAGTTAAGAACTAGCCCTGTTGCTTAACCACTGAAAGTAGGTAGCTTGTAGCACATAATCGAACCGAAGGGAGTGAAGAAACTGCTTCGTCAATGGAAGGCTGGTGTCCCCATTGTATATTTTATTAGTACTTTAAAGAATATAAACACAGTAGGTTCAAAGTAACCCTAAGTTTGTCTTAGGGGGTAGGTAATATGACGATATTGCTGGTTGTGTGTTACAAGCTATCTATAAAAGTAGGTAGCTTGTAGCATATAGCAAAGAGACTATCTACTATAGAGAGAACGCTAAAATATAAGGTTCGCTAAAATATAAGGTTAATGTCGTAATAAATTGCAAGTCCTTATAATCTTTAGTTATATAAGTCCTTATAATCTCTAGTTATATGTTACAAGCTATCTATTAAGGAGGATAAATGGCACAAATGAAAGCTATACAATTGGAGTATCAAGAAATGCTTGACCAATTAACAATAGCACAAAAGAATGACATATTAATATTCATGTTAAGAGAATTAGATATGTGGAGTAAAAATGAGAATATTATGGACATGATTTCAGGACATTCAGGAATGTTGTTAGAGATGATGATATATAATATTAATAAGAAAATTGCTATGAATAATATAGGAGAGGAGCAATAATGGTTGACTATACCGAAAAAGAAAAAGATTGGGAAGATTACAATCAACATACAGTAAATGTAGATATAGCAGATACTTTAGTTCGCATCAATGATATATTACAAACACATCAGAAGATGATAGAACTTGTTGCTAAATATGTTGGTATGCCTGTTGAAGAGGAGGAATAATGGGAGGACCAGACATGAGTTATGAATTTGATGACAGAGATGAACTATATGTATATAAGAACACAAACAAAAGACAATATACACAAGATTTAACTGTCACATTTACATATCCAGAAGAAATGACAAAAGAAGAAATAACAGATAATATACATAAGGTTATAGAAAAAGGTAGTAATACTAAAGCTGGGAAAGATAATAACTTTATAAGCTATAGCCTTGATATGTTAGAAGTATGGGAGCCAGACTTTGATATCCCTGAATAAACCAAATGTAGATGAATGGACCATGATGTTTACACCTATGTGTATTCATTGCGGAGATACAGGTTATGTACGAGTAAAGAAAGCAGACGAAGCTACTTGGAAGTACACATCAAGATATCTTAGACCATTAGTTCAGGATTTGTTTCCTTATATTGAAAAAGATTTAAGAGAACAAATAATGACAGGAACCCATCCTAAATGTTTCATTGAAATGTTTGGGGAAGAAGAATGAACTTTATTAAAAAGATATTAAAGAAAATAGAAGTAGAAAAAACTTTAATGGCTTTACATGAAGAAAGTAAGAAAGAATTTTGTGAATGTGGAGATGAAATTCATCAAGACATTGACACAGATTTATGGTGGTGTAATGGATGTCGAACACCTTATCAAAATTATGAGATAAGGAACAATGGCAGTTATTTTTACGGCACTTAAATTCTAATCCCAGCAGGTTAGAAGCTATCAACAATCAAGCGATTGATAATATACAACCCTTGTATATGTACATGTTGATAGCTTGTAGCACATAGATATAGCATATATGGCGTGCCATATATGAAGTAGGCATTATGTCACATATCTTACCCAGATATCACTCACTTAAGTAATGTAAGGATTGTCTATGTGTTACAAGCTATTAATAGGAGGGAGAAAAAAATGGCAAAAGAAGAAAACTGTGAATGTGGACATGAACATAGTGATGATACATCTATGTTCTCTGAACATGAATCAGTTGAATTAAGAAATAATAGAAGAGAAAAGTATCATGTTATATGTACTTACTTGAATAAAGCAGTAAATAATGATTTATTTGCATCAAGAGTAGCACATATAGACGCACCATCATTAACTACTAGATATATAGTCGAAGCAAGCAATGCTAAAGAAGCAATCATGCAAGCTTTAGAACTAGATAGATATAGAAAGATGGAAGTATTAACAGGATTCTTTAAGATTCTAAGCAAAAGTAATCTAGAACAAACAGATACACCAGTAGATTTTGATTGGAAAACTGTAAATGATTTTAGAGAGTTTTTAATTGGAGAAGAAATATTTCATAAATTCTATATGGCAGAACCTACTGCTATACAATGTGTATTAGCTGATAATGAAGAATTAATGCAGAATGCAGCTATGTCAACTACTGTAGAATATATGGACCATATGGGAGAACATCTTATAGATGATGTAGAAGAATGGTTAGGTAAACGTGACGATTCAGAAGAGTAAACTTGAAAGAAAAAATCCCCCAGCTGCAGGTATTAATAGAAGTGGTAAACAACCAACTCTATTAACTGATGAGAAAGTAAGAACTTTATTATCAACACCTACAGAATGGTATGTTCTTGGAACATCTGATAAATGGATATCAGGTGTTAAATCTAACATAGAACATATGAAACAAAAGAATATCTCACACTTAATAAATAAAGGTAAGTTTGAGATAAAGCAAAGAAAAAATGAAGATGGATTTATAGAGATATATTGTAGATTTGTACCTTTTAATCCATTTTAGGAAAGGAAAACATGAAAAACTGTTGGAAAGCGATAGATAATGCTATCGGTAACTCAGACAGAATATTGTTATACGGTCCACCAGGGACAGGTAAAACATATGCTGCTGCGACTAACAAAATAGGATATACAATGGAAGGCGAACCAAATGTATATCAAATAACTATGACTGAAGATACTGCGAGTGCTAACCTAGAGGGTTTTTATAAACCTAATAGTAGTGGTTCATTCGAATGGCATGACGGTATTGCAATACAAGCATGGCGAAGAGGTGGAAGATTAGTAGTCAATGAAATTGACCACGCATCACCAGACGCTATGACATTCTTGCATGCAATATTAGATGACAAAGATATAGCACAATTGACATTAAACAATGACAACAAAGAAACAGTAAGGCCTGCTAAGGGATTTACAGTTATTGCAACTACGAACTCTCTACCTGAGAGTTTACCTATGGCATTGAAAGATAGGTTCCCTGTTAAAATTAATGTTGATAAGATACATCCTAAAGCATTAGCGATGTTTCCTAAATCATGGCATAGTGTCATAAATGATACTTCATTAAGTGAAGATACAGACCAGAGACTATCAATCAGGTCATGGAGAGAGTTCTTTGAACTTATGGACAAAGGACTAAAGAAAGAAGATGCATCTGAACTTATCTTTGGAGAAAGAGCTGAAGAACTATTAGACGCAGTCACATTATCCGATGAAGTAAATATCAATGAAACAGAGTTGAACAATGCTACATCAGAAGAAGAATAAGAAAGTCCCTTTCCCTGAAATAGTTTCGGGGAAAGAAGGATGGAAAGTATTCGAAGATAATAAAAGACCAAGAACATCTAACTTATCAAAAGAAATGTATGTACCATTTGGCGATGATTGTCCTGAATGTGGAGAGTATCATGCGAGAGCAATACGAAGACACGAATTAGGACATGTTAAATGGTCACCACAAACTGTTGGTAAATTAGGACCTGATGAATCTGAAAAATGCGTAGAAATCATAGAAGAAATTCGTATTAGTTATTTACTAGCAAGAAGAGGGTTATATATAGAAAACCTATATGATTGTGAAGAAAATATACGAAAACAAGTTATGACTATGATGTATAACGCATCTGAATTTGAAATGCTTTGTTTTGTATTAGCAGGTATGTGGCCATCTAAAGAAGAACAACAATATTATCAAAAATGGGTGGCCCACAATAGAGAATATGAACTTATTCTTGATATGCTTACTGAAGCAAGTTCAGCTAATGATACTGAATTTACAGCATTAAGAAAAATGCATTTTCAATGGGTATTAAAAAAAGCAAACTATTTCTATGACAGATTAACCAAGTTGAGAAAAGGTGGTTGGTCATATGCAGATACAATTAGCTACAGAAAAACTAGAAATGTAGCAAAAGAACTATATAAATATATGCTTCAAGAGAATGGTTTCAATGAGAAACCTACTCAAGAGCAAGTTCTTGAATCTGCAAGAATAGCAGCTGAAGCTAAGAAAAAAGCTAATTCTTCTATAGCTAATATGAAAGCTAAAGAAGAAGAATCTAAAGAAGGTCAGCCAGAGAATATGTCATTAGAAGAAGCTGAATTTGAAACTAGAAATCAAATAAGCGAAATGATTGAAAGACACGGTGGAGATATAAACTATGAACCTGATTTATCTGATATGTCAGGAAGATGGGGAAATATGGTTATAAGAACACCTGAATTAAATGTTAATTTACAAGGTAGAATCAAAGGTGGTAGAGAATACAGACCTATGGACTACGGTGTAACACCTAAGTATATGAATCGTTGGTGTGTTGATAGAAAAGTATTTCAACAGAAACAAAGAGTATATGGTGGAACTATATTAATAGATGCTTCAGGTTCTATGTCTTTCAATGGAAAAGATATATTAGAGATTATGCAAATGCTACCAGCTGTAAAGATAGCTATGTATAACTCTACATACGAAGATAATAAAGATTCTAATTCATATTATGGAGAAATAGGTTCTTTAAGAATTATAGGAGATAAAGGCAAACGAGTTACAACTGAATATCTAGAAAGATACTCAGGTGGTGGTAATTTAGTTGATGGCCCAGCTTTAAGGTGGTTAAGCAAAGAAGCACCTAAAAGAATATGGGTATCAGATATGATGGTATTTGGTAGAGACAATACCAGCACAGGTAACTTGTTACAGGAGTGCCACCAGATAATGAAACAATCTGGAATAACAAGATTGGCCGACATAGATGAAGTGAAACGCTTCGCTTTGGAGTTAAATCGGCTACAATGAAAGGAAAGTAGCACCAAGCAAACACGCAAGTGTGCATAGTACTCCTTTCCTATGTCAAGTTTGGTGCTACATCTTTCATAATGACGGGTGTAGTGGGTTATCATTCCCACTACATCTGTAATCTTTTATATAACGCTACATTCTTGCATACTATGGTATAATCTTCTTATGGATATAAAAGATATGTTAACAGAAGCAGAGCATGGAGCGAAAGGAAACTATGTTGAGAGTAAAATTACTCCAGACGCAGAACCTTTCTGGATTGCACTCAAAGACAGGGTAGTAAAAGAGAAGGTACCTATGAGACCTTCAGTTGTATGTAGATTATTGCGTGAGAATTATGACATTCATATTTCTGACAGTGCAATGACTAGATATCTTAAACTATTGATACATAATGACTGATAAAATAGATAAACTCTTAGCAGAAGCAGAGAGTAAACAAATTCAGGACTTAAAAAAAGATAATTTAAGATTATTAAAACAACTAGATAAAGCAAAAAATAGAAAAGAAGATATGATAAGTGCAGTATATGACGCTGTAAATATCAATCTTAAACTGTGGGAAAAACCAAAGATACCTAAGCCAAAAAATATCAAAAAAAGTAAAGATGAAGAGATAGCAATAGCTGTACTCTCTGATATTCAATTAGCTAAAGTAACACCTGACTACAACACAGAAGTAGCAGAAGAACGTGTCATAAAGTATGCTAATAAGATAGTTGACCTAGCTAATATACAAAGACAAGTACATCCAGTTAATAAATGTGCCGTCTTTGCAGCTGGAGACATCATAGAAGGCGAACTTATATTCCCAGGACAGTCACATCTAATTGATTCAAGCTTATATAAGCAAGTAACAGTTGATGGTCCAAGAATAATGACAAAGTTCTTTGACATATTACTTGCTAATTTCGATGAAGTAGATGTTCATTGGGTCATCGGAAACCATGGTCACTTAGGTGGCCGAGCAAGAAAGGATTATCATCCAGATAGTAACGCTGATAGAATGCTAGGACGTATTATGTCAATGATATATAGAGATGAGAAAAGAATAAAATGGACTATACCAGACAGTACAGGAGACAATCATTGGTTCGATGTTGCTGATTTAGGACCTAAATCCAGGTTCTTTATATGGCATGGAGACAATGTAAGAGGCTTTAATGGCTTCCCATGGTACGGATTTGGTAAAAAACTACAAGGTTGGAAGACATTAGCTGCTAATGGGTTAATGCCTGACTTTGATTATGCTATAGCTGGACACTTTCATACACCTACGACCATGTATCTCAATGATATTAGGCTTTGGGTTAATGGAAGTACTGAAAGTTATAACACATATGCATTAGAACAACTAGCAAGTATGGGTAGACCATGCCAATGGTTACTATTTTGTAGGCCTGGAAGTGGCGTAACTGCAGAATATCTTGTTAGACTAGATGATGTATAGAACAAATGGAGAGGTTATGTCTAATCCAAATGTAGAAGATAGAGTTAAGGTAATGTCTGTTGAATACGCAGGCCTGGGTAGTAAACCATACTTTGTTATCGAAGTTGATGGCGAGTTTAAGTTTATACCTATAGAGTTGGGTTCCAATACCATTACTGAGGCTGAAAATAAAGCAAAAGATTATTGACATAGAGTAACCTAACGGTTACTTTATATTAATTCTCTTTTGTAATAAATAGAATATGAAAAGGAGCAATCATGGTAGAAAAAGATACCAGTAAATTACTATCCCCATTTCCTGCACATTTAGTGCGTAAAGCACCAGCTGGAAAGTTCGGGGACTATGTACCACACGCTAACTATGTAGAAAGACTACGTGATAGTGGTGTTACTTACAGTTGGCACTGTGAACCAGTATATGGAAGAGTAGACGGAGTTAAAAGAATAGTTGGTGCTAAAGGTACTATAACTATAGAAGGTATGGGTTCATTTGATGGATTCGGAGATGTAGATACCTTCAAATTAACTAATGCTAAATTCAATGATGGAAGTAATCTAAAAGACGCAGAGAGTGACGCATTTAAGCGTGCATGCATGCGATTTGGATTAGGCGTAGAGCTTTGGTCAGGTTCTACACAGACTGAAGAAGAAGCTACTGCTGAAGCTGCTAGAGAAGCTAGTATTAAAGTAGAGAAAGTTGATATGCGTAAGAAAGAAAATAAACCTACTGCTGAAGATACACAACGAATGAATGACATTATGGATAGTATTGTAGGCGAGGATGGGTAAGCAAAACCTAGAATTTATAGCTGATACAGTGAATACTATATTAAGTAATAAAGTAAATGATTCAAACACTATCAATAAAATAATTGGTAGTGCTAACCAATATGCACAAGTTCGTAAATTTCCACCTAATAAAGAAGATTGGAATAATAAACAACTTGAACAATACTTTTCTTTTATAGAAAGATTAGTTGATATGCCTACTGTATATAAACAAGATGAATTTAATAATCTTGATGTAATAAAGAAGGTAGAAGCTATAATGGGACCAGTAGAAGATATAACTCCAGGTGTAGAACCTGCAGGTAATATGGTGGAAGGAATAGTTAGTAAATTGGAAGAAAAAAAGAAATATCGTGATGACTTAAAATGTCCTTACTGTCAAAGTATGGTATACGATAATAGAAATAATAAAAAGTCAGACAAAAGTCCTGACTTTGTATGTGCTGAGAATGACCCTGCTAAATGTGGTGGCCATTCAGGCAAATGGCGTAAGTCATGGTGGTTAGACAATAGCGATATCCCAAAAGAGTGGGGAATGAATGAAGAAAAGCCTGCATTGTAAAGAATGTGGAGAGGTTCTAGTTCAATTTAAAAAGAATAACAACCAAGTCATTGGTTGTAAAAATCTAGGCTGTATGAAATACAGCGTTATTATAAGGAGAAAAGATGATAGTTAAATCATTTAGAGGAAAGAAAATTCCTAAAACAATCAAAAGCAAAAGTCAGCTAATAAGATATGTCTTAGAAGCTGAAAGATATAATGACCCAATTAGCAATGGAGAATTTGTATTTGAATTAAGATGTACAAGATTTGGTGGTGTGTTACATGATTTAAGAAAAGAAGGATACGATATAGTAACTCTACCTGCTAAACAAAAGGGACATTATTTATACTATTTAGTATCAACACCAGCCGATTCTAAATCAATGAAAAGACAAGCTAAGAAGATGACTAAAAGACATCTAAAAGCTGTTAAGTAATGATTGGATTAGTAATTAGTTGTGCATTATCCATTCCTGTGAGTGTGGACAGCATAACTAATTACATCCAATGTAAAGAAGAAGAAAGAAAAGTAATGTATGTTCAACAATGGCAACCCACTATTGAACAGTACTTTAAACAAGAAGATGTCAAACAAGCAATGCTAATTGTCTACTGTGAAAGTAGAGGTAAAGCTAATGCAGTTGGAATAAATAAAGATAAGTCTAAAGATAAAGGCTTATGGCAGTTTAATGACAGAACCTGGGAATGGTTAACACCTAAGTTAAACATTAAAGGTGATAGATTTAATGCAAGGTTATCAACAGCAGTAGCTTCATGGTTAGTGTATAATGATGGATGGCATCACTGGAACAGCAGCTCAGACTGCTGGAAGAAAGGTTAATATGTCTAAAGACAAAGAAAAAAATAAAAATATATTTAATACACCAATGGACTTAAGAAATTGGGCAGTAACATTAATAGGATATTTAGGAGATACTAGAACAAATACATTACCTAATACAGAAAAAGTAGATGAATTAATAGCTAGTTTTGTAGCTGATTATAACTACTTTTATGAAAAACTTTATTCAAGTGAGGAGGAATAATGGTTATTGACCAATTAAGAGGTGGTCCTGCCTTTGTTACAAGACAACAGAGACAGACAAAAGAAAGTTCTTTAACAGACATAATAGAACAGAAAGAAAACAGACGTTTAATAGAAGAAACTACTATGAAATTAGTAGATAATTTTGGTGGTAGAAGATTTCTTGGTTTAACTAATAAAGGTAAACCAGTATTTGCTTCTTATAATATTAATAAAGATACATTAAAACCAAACATAAAGTTTAGTCATAGCTTAAATGTATTAACTAAAGAAGGTGCTAAGTTCGCTAACGATAGATATATGTTTAAACCTAGAGAACAAGTAACTGATTATAACACTATGGTAAGACAATTAAAGAAGAAACGTACTGGAGAAGTAGACATAAAGACATTACATTGGCTTAAAAGACTACAGATATTAGAAGAAATAGAATATATGAAAGCATTTGTTAAAGGTAAAGCAACTAAACACTTCTTTACATATGTAGCAGACGCTATATATATAGGAGATGAAAAAGTAAATAAACATATGATACAAAAATATTGGAAGTTTCCTACAACAGGTAATGATTACTTTCTACCTGAATCTACTTGGAAATATCCTGACGAACTATCTAGCTAAGAGAGAAAGAATAGTCCTTAAAACGGCTTTAAACAGCTTATAGGGCTATTCTAGTATCTTTTACCCTTACGACCAGGCTTATATGCTTTCTTTTTACCTTTTTTATCTATAGGCATTATTATTTTCCTCTCTTCCACTTAGGTGTTGACCTGTAATTAGGATTGTTAAGATTTTTTAATGTACTTCTTCTATTAGATTCTTTTTGTAACTTACTTTTTCCACCTTCCCACATATTAAATTGCTCTAATCTATCATAATAATCTCTTTGATACTTTCCATAACCAGCAAACATATCACCTGCAATTAAATCAATTTTAGATTGATTAAATCTCTTTCCAGCAGCAATAACTTTACCTTTAGCAAACTGAGCCATTTTATAATGTTGTTGTAATCTCTTCTTTAACTCACGTTCAGGCATACCATGTGTGGTATAGTCGTTATGTTTTTCATAAGGTGCAGGCATTATTAACCTTTATATAATTTAGTTTTATGTTTACCATATGCTTTAGGATTCTTTTTATTATAATCATATGCCCATTTAGCAGCAAGACCAAAGTCCACTGCTACACCTACTCCAGTTGCATAACCAAGAGCTCTACCTACTCCTCTTTTAATACCACCATGGACTACTTTTTTTCCAACTCTAGTTGCAGCTTTTTGTAATTGTGATACTGATGAACCGGGATGAGTATTCATTCCTCCTTTATTATACAAATGTAATAAATTTTTTGATTGTCCGGTTAATACTCTATCGGCTTCATTAACCAAATAACCTTTTGATAGTCCTGCTGTTTGTTTTGCATAGTAACTCTTCGCCTGTTCGAACGTTGTAAATGCATGATGTAATGTAGTTTTATGAATGTCAGTAGCAGTTTTTATTGCACTATGGTATCCTGGAAAATGCTGTGCTCCCTTAATAACTCCTCTTACAATATCATCACTCATACCTGTTAATTTGTTAGATACAAATCTTCCTGCACCTACACCTGTATATGAACCCATGACACCTGTTGTATTCCTAGTAGAAACACCTGATGGTCTTCTACCTCCTTGAGTAACATGTTTATTCATATTCTTAACAGCATTTTGTTGCATATTTCTAGCACCTATTACATCTGTTCTTTGATGAATAGGAATTACTTTACCTTTAGGTTTATATTGTTCACCGTATTTGTATCCCATTATTCCTACTTACTAATTTGTTTTTTAGCGTATGTCTTGATGACTGCTAATGCAGCACCACCACCAGCTAACGCAGCCAACTGAAGTGCTCCAGCGTCTACACCAACTAATGGAGCGACAGTTAAGGCTCCGATAAAGGCCTCGATAAATGTCCAAACGGTTCTTTCGATAACGTCTTTGAGTTCTTCACTCATCTTATAACTCCATGCTTCGTTCCAAGGGGTCCACTTCACATCCGTCTTGAACGTCCCATCAGAGTTTCTTTTTCTTTTAAACTTCTCTAACATTATACACTCTTTAATGCTAGTTTAAACGCTTTTTTAAATTCTTCAATTAATGGAGCAGATTTTTTATACTCTTCAGGCGATACAGATTTTTTGTATTCAGAAATAACCCTTTTACCAGCAGCTTTTGACAAATCTCTCAAAGCTTCTCTTCCTTGTGTTCCCATTTTTAAAGTTTTATAATCTCTACTCATATTTACTTTTAGATTTTTCTGTGCTTTATTTCCAATGTCTTCTCCTTCTATTTTATGGTACTTAGCAATAGTTTTAGAAAAATCAGACGTAGAAGTTGCTTGAAGTAATTGCATTGTTGAAGATTTAGGAGTTAATCTTTTATCTCTAGAAAACAACTGTTTAGCAGTACCACTAGCAGTATAAGATTCCCAAGCAATTTGTTTTTTCATTCTTGTCATAACTCTTTTTGCTTCATCAAGGTTAAGTTTAGGTTGACTAAATAAAGCTTTAGTCTCTTGTTGAGGTTTTATTACCCATGAAGCTTTAGTCAAATCTCCACCTAAACCTTTCTTTTTCAAGATTTTTTCTTGGATACTTAATCCTTTTCCTCTACTTTTATCTTCATCAAATATTCCTGCTTTAACTATTTCAGGATATTTTTCTTCAGCATATATACGCAAATTTTTAGGATGTTTTAATCCTACTGTAGGGTCAAATGGTTTTCCTTTTTCTGCAAAATCTTCTCTTATTGATTTAGCAGCAACACCTTCTTGAAGGACAATAACTTCTGGTCCACCACTATGCTCTAAATTAAATCTAAATACTTTTGATTGATGTTTATTACTCCACTTAGGATAACTAGTATATTTTTTTCTAGGATTAGGTTTAAATTCACTTGGACCTTCTTTCAATTCTTTCCACTCTTTAATTCGCTCTCTATTTACAAGACCAGTTTGTCCACCTGTTCTTAGTTTATTTAGTTCTTGTGATTTTTTACCCACAAAAAAGTCTGAAGATACTTTTTTATCACTAAATTTATACCGTGAGCCAGATTGAATATTTACACTTGATATTTTATTTAATTCTTCTTCAAGACCTGATTTAACTTTTTCTATTTGAATAGTTTCCATTTCTATTTCTTGAAATACATCTCCTCCTGTAATACCAAATCTTTTCCCATATCCTTTTGTAATTAAAGGAGCTATATTAATTATTTCATCTGGTCCTGTACCTGCTAATGATTTGATTAAATCAGCAGAACCTGAAGCTTTTAATTTCTCAATATCCATACCTTTAACTGGCTCCTTTTGTAAAGGATTTATATTATGTAAATGAGTTTGAAAAGCAGTGTTTCCAATAATTGGTTTTATAAACCAATTTTGTGGTACATATCCTCTATAATCAGGTAGTATAGCTTTTCCTTTACCTACACCTCCTAGTACAGCTTCTACACCATGACCTTTAATCATTAAATCCCTTAAAGTATATTTATATTTAGCACCTGGTTGTATTAATTTCTTAGGTGCAACTGCATAAATTTTTCCACTAATATCATCTGTTGTAGATATACCCTCTTTAGCATCTAGAGTGTGTTTGTATTTTATACCCTTAGTATGTGAAGGCCCTCTAGTTTCTTCTATATCTGATACTAATGCTGTTGACTTTGCAAATTTCCAATTGTCTGGAAGTTTATCCATTGCAAGCCCGTATGAATCTCCTTTTTTAGTAGTAGCTATATCTTTAAGTTTTGTTTGTACTCTATCTAATACTCTAGAAACATCCGTTATTTCCTTTGTCTTTGTAACTGTGATATTTTCTATAGGAGATTTATCATAAATAACTTCAGCATCTAAAATTTTATCAATTACTTTAATTCCTTGTTTATGTACCTTACCTGATTTTAAAGTAGTTTCTACTGTTCTAGTTTTTTCTGAAGATTTTTTTACTCTAATTAAAGGACCTTCATTAAATCGTGCCACTTTTTCTTGTCCTATTTGTTTTCTTATTGAAACATCTTCATATATAGTAGGCATATCAATTTGAAATTTTTCTATAAATTCTGGATTAATTAATTTGTCTGACATCATTAATCTTTTACTTTGTATTTTCTTTCCACTTTCAGTCTGCCATAATTTATCTAAATAAGGAACTATACTTCCTTGTGGAGTGACCATTAAAAATCCAGTACGAGACCATTCTTTAGCAGCAATCTTTGTTACTCTTAATTTAACTTTATCCCATTGTATGTTTCCCAAAACTCTTTCTTCAAAGTCTGCAGGATTAGGACCAGTAAAACCTTTTAATACATTTTCTTGTTCTTTATATCTTAAATCTTTTCCATCTATTCTTCCTATATCTGCAAAATTCGAACCAATATTTTTACTTCTATCATCTATAATTTCTGTATGCATCTCAGCTAATCCACCTTGTTTACCACCTCCTATATTCATTCTTGCTCTCTCTTTTGCATGGAAAGTATCATATACAATTTCACCTTTAACTGACTCATTATAGTTACCTTGTTGCATTTCTCTATAAGTTGGTTCATTAGTAATTAATACCTTTTCACCTGTAACTGTTTTTGGATTTATTTTTAGATGTGTGGCTCGTCTTTTTAAATACTTTATACCAAGTTCTTTTGTATTTTGTGATTTTACTTCTTTTTTTAATTCTTTGTAAATGTTACTTTGTTTATTTAATTTAAGTTTTTCTAAATTTTCTAAATTTTGTTTTACATATAAATCAGCTATAACTTTATTAACATCTCCTTGATATTTTTGAAGATTTTCAACACTCTTTATTTGTTTCTCTGAAATATCTGAAGCTGAACCTAATCTTTCTTCTGTTAAACTAAATTCATTTTCAGGATTTTGCCAGAAAGTTAAATCAGCAACAGCACTTCCTTTTTTCTTTGTCCATGATTCTGCTGGAATACCTGGAGGAATAACATAATTTGTAATAGTTCCTTTTTTAATTCCTTTTAAAACTCTATCTATTTCAAATTTAACTTCTTCTAAATCTTTTAAATCTGATATAGGTCCTACTTTTGCTTTTTGTTCACTAGTTAAAAGAATCTTTTGATTTTGTTCTATTTGCATTTTACTTTCATACATCTCACCTTTTTCAACTATATCATCACCATGCATTTCTATATGTGCTGAACCAGCTGAAGCATCTGCAGTTTTACTTCCATCATTGTTGTATGCATATGCATCTTCCAATGCTTGTTGCAGTGATGTTTCTACTTTTAACGGATTACCTGATTCATTCTTATATTCACCAATATTAAGTTTACTCTCAAGGCCAAATTGATTTACAATATTTTGTTTATGACTATATCCTATATCTGAATCAGTAATCTTAACACCTGCAGCTGGGTAAGCATGTTTTTTAGATACTTTCCTATCGGTTAAATCAAATACCCCTCTACTTTTAGCTTCTTCTATTCTTTTAGCTTCTTCTAATTGTTTTTTTCTTTGATTTCTTAACATTGCTTTGCCATATACCGAATCTGGATTTACGAGTATAATCTTTTTATAACTACTTTTTACTTGTTTTAATGGTGTACCATGTATATCTCTCTTTATAGGAACTATACCATCAGGATATATATCACCCATTAGCTAAACCATTTGCCATCAGTATCAACTTTACTTGTTAATACCTGTATCTCTCCACTGATTTCTTGTAGCTTTTCCATTATCTTCGTGTCATTACTATTAACAGTTTCTATGTCATTAGTATTAACATCACCATCGTAGTCTATATATGTCACATATACATCACCTTGTTCTATAGCAGCAGCCACATAAGGATAAACAGCCTTATATGCTGCTGTACTTGAACCAACCCATCCGTCTTTTTTAACTAAATTACTCGCTTGAGTCTGACCTAAAATCAGACAACCTGCAGTCGATTCGTCAGAATTACCCGTGTGCCATAAAATAAATTCAAATCCTGGTACATCATTAACATGAATCATACCTTTGTGCATATCACCATACTTAGCTTGATATCTACTGTGAAATCCACCTTCTTTTCTTAATGAAAGCTTATATTCACCAGCAGGTATTCTTGTCTCACCCCAGACTTTTACATCACGTTGTTCATCTTCAATGGTATAACAAAGAAAATTTCTTTTACCATTAACAACATCAAATAAAATTCCAGATGATGAATCTTCTTGCGAACTTATTCTTAATACTTCTAGTTTCATTTTTTTCCAAAACTCCCATATTTACAAGTACAAATTGTAACATAAGTACCTTTTTCATCTTTAGTTGTTGTACATTCACCATAGCAATCCATTAGCCACCTATCTTCCATATAATTTCTGTTATCTCTCCCGATATTCCACTTATTACAGTTAAAACCTCAGCTAATCTTTCATTAGCATTGACAATCTCTGCCTTTAGTACTGCTACTTCATTAGTTAATTGTTGTACAGTTCTAAATAACCAAGCTACTAAGGCAGCTAAACCGCCTTGTA